>Ga0209793_1000131_pt1 | contig 134912 bp, 116 predicted proteins | sample EBPBio122009_DNA_FD_185863 | JGI IMG/M metagenome (GOLD analysis project Ga0209793, IMG submission 185863) | Wastewater treatment Type I Accumulibacter community from EBPR Bioreactor in Madison, WI, USA - Reactor 1_2/2/2009_ DNA (SPAdes) (version 2) | ecosystem: Engineered > Bioreactor > EBPR...
GCCAGATCATCCGCCAGACGATCCATTTCCTTCTGATGATGCTCGATCAGCCCAGCCAGTTCGGCGCGCTTGCTGATCAGGGCCGTAACCACGTGGCTCTCCGCCATGAACAATGCTCCTGTTCGTTGAAAACAAGAGAATTTTCGCCGGGCTGAGCGTCAGCCGCTGGGGGTGGCTGCTCCATAATGCCGGAAAATTCGCTGCAGCGACAGGAAACGCTGTCCCTGGCTCGTCCTGCGAGGTTGTTTGCCGCGGCTCGACGGAAACAACTCCGCCTATTCATCATAGGTCGTTTGCCGCGCTTTCCCAGTAGAAATAAAGATCGCGACGACCACTGCGCGGAATGCTGGTCGTCCGGCTGAGGAGCTTGCCGTGGTACTCGACGTCGATCCGGTAGGTACCGGGTCGCAGCGTGGCGAAGAATAGCGGGCCGGGCGAACGTGCCACGAGGACCGTCTCACCGCCCGCACCGTGCAGCGTGACCCTGACATCGGCGAGATAGGAGCCGCTGCCTTTCAAGGCGAAGACGAGTTGCAGGTTGTGCAGGCGCCGCATCATCTCGATTTCGATCGGGTCGTCGTCGCCGATGCCGAGACTGACATGGATGACCTCGGCAGCAAGCACGCGCGCCGGCACGCCGACAGTGCAACCGAGGCACAGCATCAACAGGCCAGCCGACAAGCTCAACTTTCGCCTTCGCATCTCCGCCCCCTTCTCCCGGAATGTCGATGCAACAGATTTCGGCACGGCATGCGGCAGCGCCGAGCGATCATCGCGGCATGGCATTGCGCACCGCGTCGTCGACATTCTCGAGAAAGATGAATTCGAGTTTCTCCTTCGCCTCCGCCGGCACTTCCTCGAGGTCCCGGCGATTCCGCGCCGGCAGCATCACCCGCTGGATGCCGGCGCGCATGGCGGCGAGCACCTTGTCCTTGATCCCGCCGACCGGCAGGACGAGGCCGCGCAGGCTGATCTCGCCGGTCATGGCGGTGTCGTTGCGCACCGGACGCTCGGCAAAGAGGGAGGCGAGCGCGATGAACATCGCCACCCCGGCGCTCGGACCGTCCTTCGGGATCGCTCCAGCCGGGACGTGGACATGCACGTTGACCTTCTCGAAGCCGGCGGGATCGAGCCCGAGGCTGGCCGCACGCGTTTTCGCCAGGGTCAGCGCCGCCTGCGCCGACTCCTTCATCACCTCGCCGAGTTGACCGGTGAGGATCAGCTTGCCGTCGCCACTGGTGCGACTGGCTTCGATGAACAGGATGTCGCCGCCGACCGGCGTCCACGCCAGTCCGGTCGCCACCCCGGCCTCGCCGGTGCGCAGCGCGACTTCGTTGTCGTACTTGCCCGGCCCGAGAATTGCCGGCAGATCGTTCTCCTCCACCTGCATCGCGTTCAGCGTTCCCTCGGCAATGTTCACTGCAGCGCGTCGACAGACGGCGCCAATCTGCCGCTCGAGCGAGCGGACGCCGGCTTCGCGCGTGTAGTCACGGATGATCGCCGTCAGGGAGGCGTCGGAAAACTCGATCTGCCCTTCCTTGAGGCCATTCTGGACGATCTGCCGGCCGACGAGATAGCGGCGGGCGATCTCCCGCTTCTCCTCCTGCGTGTAACCGGGCAACTGGATGATTTCCATGCGGTCACGCAAGGGGCCGGGGATGTTGTCCAGCACATTCGCCGTGGTGATGAACAGCATCCGCGACAGGTCGTAGGGCAGCGCCAGGTAGTTGTCGCGAAAGGTATTGTTCTGTTCCGGATCGAGCACCTCGAGCAGCGCCGCCGACGGGTCGCCCTGGATGCCGCTGCCCAGCTTGTCGATCTCGTCGAGCATCATCACGCAGCCCCGCGATCCAGCCTTGCGGATCGCCTGAATGATGTTGCCGGGCAGGGCGCCGATATAGGTGCGTCGGTGGCCACGGATCTCGGCCTCGTCGTGACAACCGCCGAGGGAGGCACGCACGAACTTCCTCCCCAGCGCCCTGGCAATGGACTGGCCGAGCGAGGTCTTGCCGACTCCCGGCGGCCCGACGAAGCAAAGGATTGGCCCGTGCCCACCGGGATTGAGCTTGCGCACGGCGAGAAACTCGATGATCCGCTTCTTGATCTGGTCGAGGCCGAAGTGATCGCCCTCGAGAATGCGGCGCGCTTCGCCGATCTCGATGCGATCCGGCTCGGGTTCCTTCCAGGGCAACTCGACCAGCCAGTCCAGATAGGCGCGGATCATCGAGGATTCGGCGGAGCCGTCGGACATGCGTTCGAGGCGCTTGAGTTCCTTGTTGGCCTGGGTCGCCACCTCCTCGGGCATCTCCGCCTCGGCGATGGCCTTGCGCAGTGCTTCGATCTCGCTGCTGTTGCCGGCGTCACCCTCACCGAGTTCCTTCTGGATCGACTTCAACTGCTCGCGCAGCAGGTATTCGCGCTGATGCTGGTCGATGCTGGCCTTGGCACGCTCGTCGATCTCGCGCGACAGCCGCAGCACCTCGAGCCGCCGCTGCAGACAGCCGAGCACAAGGTCGAGTCGTCGCCTGAGGTCGATGGTCTCGAGGACCTGCTGCCGCTCGGCGATCTTGATCTCCGCCACACTCGCCACCAGGTCGGTCAATGCTCCGGGCTGGACGAGACTCTTCACGGCGCCGAGCAATTCCTGCGAGACCTGCGGCAGAAACTGCAGGACTTCGAGCGCTCGTTCCCTGAGCTGGATGGTGCGCGCTTCCACTTCGCTGTCGATCGCCTCGGGTTCGTCGATGCGACCGATGCGCGCCACCGGGAACGGATAGCCCGAAAGGTATTCGGCGATGCGAAAGCGCTGTAGCCCCTGGCAGACGATGACATGTGTGTTGTCGGGCAGGGTGACGTAGCGCAGGATGTTGGCTACCGTACCGACCAGACAAAGATCGTCAGGGCCCGGCACCTCGACCCCGGCGTCGCGCTGCAGGAGGATGCCCACCGGCCGCTCCGTCTTCACCGCCTGCTGGGCGGCGAGGATCGGCTGTTCGCGGCCGATGGTCAGCGGCAGGATCATTCCGGGAAACAGCACGACGTTGCGTACCGGCACGATGACCATCGCATCCTCGGGGATCACCAGGATGCTGGCTCCTGTCGCGACGCGGTCGCGATTCCGGTCGGACCTGTCGGTCGGCATGTTGTCCCCACTCATTCAGGGTTGACGGAGGACGACCACCAGACAGCCGTTCTCAAGGAACTGCTCGTGCACGTGAAAGTCCCGGCCGGGCAACTCGATCCGGCGCTCGAACCTGCCGTAAGGGATCTCCAGGCGATGGATGGCGGCATGCTGCGACGTCGACGGCATCGGGCGCTCGCCGCGCACGGCCAGTCCCTCGTCGTCGACGAGAACCTCCAGGTGCCCCGAGTCGACGCCCGGCAGAGCGACGACCACCTTGAGTTCATCGCCCTCGTCATAGACATCGACGGCGGGAACCCAGCAGGTAACCGACTGCAGGCCAGCCAGCGTGAAGAACCGGCGCTGCAGTTGCTCGCCAGCTCGGAGAAGATCGAGCGCTTCCGCCCAAACCCAGAGACTCTGGTCATGAGATCGCATTGGCCGAACCCTCCCCTGAAACTCGCGCCTACTGCCGCCCCGTCGTAGAAATCGTGCGAATCGTGCGATTCGTGCAAGTATAGCCCTCGCCATCGCCTCATCGCCATCGCGTTGTTCCGCTGCGCTCTAACGGGTCCAATGCCCTCGATGCGTGCGCACGCCGACAGCGATCCGCAGCCTACTTTTCGCTGCGCACACCGAGCACGGGCGCCTGCGCTGGCCACAGCCCGCGCTCGACGGCTCGCCCGCCCTCGAACACCAGCCAGCTCTGCCCGCCGTAGTGCGGCAGTGGCCGCGCCAGCGCGCGTAGCGCCACCGCATCGTCCGCGGCCACCGCGAGCAGCGGCCCGCGCGCGCTCGTCCACACCCGCGCCGAACCGCGCCCGCCTTTCTTGCCCAGGGCTTCCGACTGCTTCGGCAAGCCCGACGCGGAGAGCGCTGCATCGACCTCTGTCGGTGTGCCGATGAGCATTACCATCCCGTCGTCAGCCAACACCGACTTCAGGTCCGACACGGCAAGCGGCGTCGCCGGGCGCTCGAAAAACCGACTGACGACGACCTCCGCCGCCTTGCGAAATTCGGCATCGCCGCCGACCACGGCCCAGCGCGGCTTCAGGGCGCCGAGCCAGCGGCGCAGAATGGGCGGCTGTTCAGCGACATCGAGCCGACGCCAGACGCGCGCGTCGGGATCCAGGCGCAGTTGCTGCGGACGGAAGTCGAGGTCGAGGTCGACGATCCTGCGCGCGCCGTCCAACTCGACCCAACGCACGACGCGCCGCTCGCCGGCGGCGATGTCGACCGGCACCCGCAGCGTCAGCGGCGGGTTCGCCTGACGCAGCGTCAGGCGCAGGCGATGGCCGACGGCAGAACGGCTGACCACGGCGTCAGCGGCCGTCACCTCAGGCAATTGCCGCGAATTCAGCCACTGCGCGAAGAAAGGACGCAGGTCGTGCCCCGAGGAGCGCTCGAAAGCGCGGCGCAGGTCGTCCCAGTCGGCCCGGCGGAAGCGCTGCGTCTGCCAGAAATCGCGCAGACCCTTCTGGAAGGCCACCTCGCCGATGCGGTCGCGCAGCATCAGGAACAGCATCGCCCCCTTGCCGTAGCCGACGGCCGCCTCGGCCCCATGGCGTCGCGAACGGAAGTCGCGCAGCGCCGGCTGCTCGCTCGCCGGCAGTGCCGCGGCATCGCGCAGCCAGGCGAGACGCATGTCGCGCGCGGCCGCCGCCGAACGCTCCTCGCTGTAGGCGTAATCGGCGAGAAAGGTGGTCAGCCCCTCGCTCCAGTTGCCGCTGCGCGCGTCGCCATAAACGCCGTTTCCCCACCAGTTGTGGAGAATTTCATGGCCCAGGGAAGTGGCGCGGATGAAAGGCAGGCGCAGGACATCCACGCCGAGATAGGTCAGCGTCGGCATGCCGAAGCCGGTCGGCAGCGGGCTGGCGACAATCGAGAAAGCGTCATACGGATAGGCACCGATCAGGCTGCTATAGCGGGCAATATAGTGCTCGCTGTCGGCGAGGTAGCCCTCGGCAAGCCCCGGCTCGGCGTCGAGCTCGGCCGGAAAGTAAGTGCGCAGGCGCAGAGCCGGCGCACCCGCACGCGCCACCAGACGCTCGCGTACGCGCCACGGCCCGGCCATCAGGTCGATGCCGTCGGTGCCTTGCGGGAACTCGAACTCGGCCTCGTAACGATCGCCAGCGCCGGTCGGTAGCCGCTCACCGAGCAAGCGGCCGGCAACGAGCGCGCGCTGCTCGCCGGGCAGCGAAAGGCGCACACGGTAGTCGAACAGCGCGGCCGGCGGCTGCGGATACCAGGCGCTGCCGGCAGGCAGAAACGAACCCTCGGGAGCCGCCATCGGCGGCAATCCGCGCAGCACTTGTCGGTGGTCGCGGCGCAGCTCGGTCGCCGGCAGCGTACCGGCGTAGGCGATGCGCAGCCGCTCGCTGCCGGCCGGCAAGACGAGGCGCCACAAACGGGTAGGGCCGCGCGACTCCTCGCCGCGGCGGCCGACCGCATCGGCCAGCCCAATGACCCGGCCGGCCGCCGTGGCCTGGCTGACGGTCAAGGATTCGTGCAGTTCGAACGCGAAGCTCCGCCCGGCAACGGGCAGTTCGGCGACCACTTCGAGTCGCCGCGTACCGGGATCGAGCGTCACCGCGAGGTCCAAGGCCGGCGCCGCCCCGGCCCCTGTAGGCAGCAGCAGGACAGGCAGGAGAGCAGCGATCAGCCAGAAGCGCTTCATGGTGCCGGCGGAAAGCGGATCACGGCCTCGAAACTGGCCTCGCCGCGTTTGACGCGCAGCGGTAGCCAGGTTCCTGGTGGCGCTGCGCGCACGACGGCGATCACCGCGCCAGCTGTCGCCGTCGGCCGACCAGCAACTTCCAGCAAGCGGTCGCCAGCGGCGAGGCCGCTTCGCTCGGCGAGACTGCCGGCGGTGACGGCCAGCACGCGCACCCCGCCCTGCCCGGCGTCGGCGTCGGCGAGTTGCACGCCGAGGCGCGGTGGCGGCGCCGGCGTCGAAGGCTTCTTCGGCAAAGCGAAAAGCGCATCGGCGAGGCCCGGGCGAATCTCGCGGCAATCCGCGTCGGGCGACAGCGGCAGCAGCGTCACGACGCGCTCGACGCCGAGATCGCGCAACTGGTGCGCTACGCCGAAGCCGTAGCGCAGATGCCCGCTGCCCATGACGCCGACGATCAGTGGCGGTTGCCTCGACGACCCGGCCACCCGCCGTACCGCCAGCGCCTCGGCCATGGCACGGTCCCAATTCTGCTGCGCCTCGACGAAGTACTGGAAACCGCTGCTGCTGCGCGCGCCGTCGCCGTGCGCATGCTCTCGGTAGATGGTGAACAGGAAATCACGATAGGCCTCGCTGGCCGGCGCCGCCCGACCGACTCCCTCACGTTCGCGCTCGGGAATGGCATCCCAACCCTTGTCGCCGATAGCCCGGGTGAGTCTCGCATCGACATTGAGCGCGAGCATCGGGATGCGGTTGATGCGCGCGAACTCGAACAGCGGCAGATACAGGTCGATCGGAAAGTTCCAGTTTTCTTCCCAAGCCGTTTGCGCGAGCAGTGCCGCGACGGACAACTCGCCGGCTATCCAGCGATCCAGTGCCGGCTGTACCCGGCGCGGGAACATCTCGAAACCGATCACCAGATTCGGGCGAAGCCCATGCAGCCCGGCCAGCACCTGTGCCTGCCAGCGATGGTGGTCCTCTTCGTCGTGCTGCTCGCCCAACAGGACAATCTCGGCAGCGGCGGCCCGCGCCAGCACCTCGTTGCCGGGAACCCGCTCGCTGCCTGTGCCGGACGCTTGCAACCAGCCGCCCGGGGCGGCACAGGCGGCCACCGAAGCCGAAGAACCGAGCGAGGCCGCCAAAGCGGCCAACGCAGCGACGAAGGCAGACAGCAAACACAGAAACCGCCACCGAGGACGATGTAGATTCATGCTAGGCACCTCGAGCATGGAACGTCACCATGACCAGCCTTGCAGCCACGGCATGGCATCGATCAGATCACAGCAGGACAGCGACAATACCCGGCCCGAGTATACGGTTTCCAGGTCGATGCTCTCGCATCCGAGTCGCTGGGGGCTGCGGCTGAATCACCCGCGGAAGCATGAAGTGCGTCTCCTTGCCATGCGGGGCAGCCGCTGTCCACTTGCCGAGCAGCAGCAGCAGCTTCGGGTTCAGGCGACGAGCAATCGGTGCGGCGAAAGCCGGGACGCCGCATCCGGGGATAGTGGCGGCCTTTCGGTCTTGCTCATCAGTGTCCTAGACAGTCTGAAGATTTTACCGTAGTGTAGCAGCAATATTAGGTTGTTTGGTGGTTTGCATTTTTGTTGTCCTGAACAAAATAATCGTTCGCTCGATCAAGCTCGTGGCTTCTGTGGCCGACGGGGCGACCGTTCCCGGACGGCAGGCGCAACTGGAGAAGCGATGTCATGGCAAGAATAACTCTTGTCACTGGAACGGCAGGCGGGCTGGGTCAATCGGTGGCGGCCAGGCTGGCGGCTTTCCCTCGCCGGGCATTGGCTCGGCGGACGCACTGCTTCGTCTGGAGCGTCTTCCCGGCGCTTCTCGCCTGGTCGGCATTTCTGTTTCCGCCGATGCTGGCGAGTTTTCTTCTGGTATCCGGGTTTCTGGCCCACTACTGGCAAGATAGACTGCTGGTCGCAACGAGCCTTCTGCCGTCCTGGTACCTGCCCTTGCGCTTCCGGCTGACCACCGTGGCCTGCCTTTGCCTGATGGCGGGTGCTTTCGCCGAGACCTGGTAATCGTTCAAGACCTGTCGAGTAAAGGAGTAACGATGAACGCCTTCAACAGACTTCCGGGATTCGTGCAGACGCCGGCTGGGCGGGAGCGTGACGTCCTGCGCCTCTTGCCCCGCGCGCTCGTTTTCGGCACGCTGCTCTTGGCCCTGCCGTCGCTCGGCGCGAGGATCTTTTTCGGGGACGGGGATGCCGTGGAAGCTTCTTCTCGCCTCCAGATGGTCGACATTCTGGCGATCAGTATCCTGGTCCTGCACTGGACGGGATCGGCGCGCGATTGAACGGGTTGGCGGAACGAAGAAGGAGCATGGTCAGGCTGCTCATCGTTGCCCTTGCGGCCATGGCATGCCCTTTGCTGGCGCGGGCCGATCAGCCGCCATTGCCGCTTGGTGAGCTGGCCAAACCGGGCCGTCTGCTGATGCTCCGGCATGCCCACGCGCCGGGGTTCGGCGACCCGCCGAATTTCGTCATCGGCGATTGTTCCACGCAGCGCAATCTTGACGCCAGCGGCCGTGCTCAGGCACGAGAGCTGGGGGCCCGTCTGCGTGCGGTCGGCTTGGCCAGAGCGCGTGTCTTTTCGAGTCAGTGGTGCCGCGCGCGCGAAACGGCCCGCCTACTCAACCTTGGGCCGGTGGAGTCCTTGCCCGCGCTGAACTCGTTTTTCGAACGGCAAGGCGATCGGCAACGGATTCTGGACGACTTGCGAGCGTTCCTTGCCAAGTTGCCCGTCGATGGCCAGCCGGTGATCCTGGTCACCCATCAGGTCGTGGTGAACGCCTTCACGGAGGCGACGCCGCCTGCCGGTGGCGGCAGCATTTTTCAGATCAACGGGACCGGGGCACCACAGTGGATTGGCACCATCCCGATCGAAGCACGGTAAGGTTCATGACCACTGCCTCCATTCGACGCACCTGCCTCACCCAGGCTTTCGTTCGCAGGTGTATGGCGCCACTCCTCACCGACCGGCTTCGACCATGACCCCTTTCCAGAAAGCAATGTGCTCAATATTCAATGCTCGCATGACGCAGGAAGATGGAGGCTGCGACCGCCTGTTACGACGACATCTGTTGCGGGCGTCGCTGAAGCAGCCGGCGAGTCTCCAGTGCTCTGCTGCCTGCCGCTCACATCCGATAGAAGACATAATCCGCCTGATACGCGACCTGCGTCTTTGCGCCGACTGAACCGGCAGAGCAGGCATCCGCTGGCGCGACCCCGCCCTTGGTGTTCAAGCGCTGGATATAGGTGACATTGCTCATCGCGCCGTTGCCGGTCGCAGGTTCGGCCTTGACGAGCTGCAACGGAATGCTTCCGGGTGCGGCGGGCGAAACGGCAACCTGCTTGCCGGTGACCTTGCTGCCATCAATGGCCTCCCAAGTCGGACCGGCGTAGTACTTGCCGACCTCCTTCTTGCTCATATCCATCAGGGTCGCGACGGGCGCGACGAAGGCCCATTCGAAGACAGCAGTGGTGCCGGCCTTGGCGCGGCATTCATAGGTGATCTCGCCAACGCCGACGGTATGCAGGCTCATCGCATGGCCAACCGGCGGACGGACGGCTTCTGGCGCGTCCATCATGTCGGCAAGAGCGGGAGCGGAAAACACGGCGGCAAGTGCCGCAAAGCGAGCGAATGTGCGCATGGGTCTTTCCTTTCGATGTTGTGGTTCAGGTGCCGTTACCTTATACGCATGCCAGCGCGGACTGGATGCACCGTGCACACTCGCGCATCGCGGCCGGACGCGTGCGCCGCCTCGCTCGTGCCATGAGCCGCCTCAACGAACCCGCATCTGCCCTGGTTGTCTGGGAACGACGACAATGTCGCCACACTGCCGCGCCTTGCCGGACTGCTGCCCAGCGGCCTCGATGTCGGGCCGCTACTGCGGGAGCCAAGCGCCAGTCGCACGTCGAGGCGGATCATCTCGGCGAAGGCATCTGGCTCCGCCGTTACGCCGGATTGCTCGCCGAGAATCGCCCGATCAGACCACTAGAGCACGCCAAAATTATCGGCGCCGCAGTTGAGCGGGGCTCGCCGGCAGGCGATAATATGCGGTCTCCGGATTGCCGACCCCAGCGCGCTCTGCCAACGACAAGAAAACACGGCGAGAGGCGGCCGGGATTCCTGAGTCCCGTCAGCAATTCATATATTAATCAACAGGCTATCTCCCGTATGCTGCTGATGCTCGATAACTATGACTCCTTCACCTACAACCTCGTCCAGTATTTCGGCGAGTTGGGGCAGGACGTCCGGGTGTTCCGCAACGATGCCGTCACCATCGCCCAGATCACTCGCCTTGACCCGGCCGTGCTGGTGATCTCTCCCGGCCCCTGCACGCCGACGCAGGCCGGGATTTCCCTGGCAGCGATTCGCGAGTTTGCCGGCCGGATCCCCATCCTCGGCGTTTGCCTGGGCCACCAGGCGATCGGCGAGGCCTTCGGCGGCCGCATCGTGCACGCCCGCAAATTGATGCACGGCAAGGTTTCGCCGGTGCATCACGCCGATCAGGGCGTTTTTCGCGGGCTACCCAATCCGCTGACGTGCACGCGCTACCACTCGCTGGCCGTCGAGCGCGCCTCCCTGCCGGCCTGCCTGGAAATTACGGCGTGGACGGACGACGGCGAGATCATGGCGCTGCGCCACCGTACGCTGGCCGTCGAGGGCGTGCAGTTCCATCCGGAATCGATCCTCACCGAACGTGGCCATGATCTGTTGCAGAATTTCCTCGAGGAACATGCCAAATGAAAGTACAGGAGGCGCTGGCGCGGGTCATCGAACACCGCGAGATTTTCCACGACGAGATGATTTCCCTGATGCGCCAGATCATGGGCGGCGAGGTCACACCGGTGATGATCGCGGCGATCATCGTCGGCCTGCGTGTCAAGAAGGAGACGATCGGCGAAATCGCCGCGGCGGCACAGGTGATGCGCGAGTTGTCGACCAAGGTGGTGGTCAGCGACGCGACCCACCTCGTCGATACCTGCGGCACCGGCGGTGACGGCGCACAGACCTTCAACATCTCGACCGCAGCGATGTTCGTCGCTGCCGCCGCCGGCGCCCGCGTCGCCAAGCATGGCGGGCGCTCGGTTTCCTCGCAGTCGGGCAGCGCCGACGTCCTCGAAGCGCTCGGCGTCAATATCAACCTCTCGCCGGAACAGGTCGGACGCAGCGTCGACGAAACCGGCATCGGTTTCATGTTCGCACCCAATCACCATAGCGCCATGAAGCACGCCGCGCCGGTACGCCGCGAACTGGGCGTCCGCACCCTCTTCAACATCCTCGGTCCGCTGACCAACCCGGCCGGCGCGGCCAAGCAGGTGCTCGGCGTCTTCCATCCCGATCTCGTCGGCATCCAGGTGCGCGTTCTGCAACGGCTCGGCAGTACGCACGCGTTGACCGTTTTCGGACGCGAGGGTCTCGACGAAATCTCGATTTCCGGCGAAACCCTGGTCGGCGAACTGAAGGACGGCCGGGTCGAGGAATATACGGTCCACCCCGAGCAGTTCAACCTGCCGGTGCACGACCCGCGCGTCCTGCGCGTCGGCAACGTCGAGGAGTCGAAAGCCGTGCTGCTCGCTGCGCTGGAGAACCGGAGCGGCGCCGCGCGTGACATCGTCGCACTCAACGCCGGCGCCAGCATCTATGTCAGCGGTCTGGCGGCCACGCTGGCCGATGGCGTCGACAAGGCCTTCGAGACCATAGCCTCCGGCGCGGCGCGCGCCCGGCTCGACGATTTCGTTGCGTATACTCGACGCGTTTCGGCCTGATCGACGGCCTGGTCACGGAGAACGCGCATGAGTGACATTCTCAAACGGATTCTCGCCGTCAAGCGCGACGAAGTCGCCGCGGCGCAGGCCGCCCTACCGCTCGCCGAAGTCCGCGCGATGGCCGAGAGGCAGCCGGCGGCGCGCGATTTTCTCGGTGCCCTGCGCGACAGGATCGTCGCCGGTCGCCCGGCGGTCATCGCCGAGATCAAGAAGGCCAGCCCGTCACGCGGGGTACTGCGCGCCGACTTTCGCCCGGCCGAAGTCGCCGCCAGCTATCAGCGGCACGGCGCCGCCTGCCTGTCGGTGCTGACCGACCACGCGTTCTTTCAGGGCGCGCCCGAGTACCTGCAGGCAGCCCGCGCCGCCTGCAGCTTGCCGGCCTTGCGCAAGGACTTTCTGGTAGACGCCTATCAGGTCCATGAGTCACGCGCCATGGGCGCCGACGCCATCTTGCTGATCGCTGCCGCGCTCGATGTGCCGGCCATGCGCGACTTCGAAGCCATCGCCGGCAGCCTCGGCATGGCCGTTCTCGTCGAAGTGCACAACCGCCAGGAACTCGATCTCGCCCTGCAACTCGCGACGCCGCTGCTCGGCATCAACAACCGCAACCTGCGCAGCTTCGACGTCAGCCTGCAGACGACCCTCGAACTGCTGCCCTACATCCCGGCCGCGCGTATCGTCGTCACCGAAAGCGGCATTCTCACTACCGGTGATGTTCAGTTGATGCGCGACAACGGCGTCAATGCCTTCCTCGTCGGCGAAGCCTGCATGCGCGCGGTCGACCCTGGCGAGGCGCTCGCCGAATTGTTTTCCTGAGCTTTCTGCTCAGTCCGTCGTCGGCGTGATCAGTTGCAGGCGTGGGAGCAAGGCCGGAACCTTGAGAAACCGATCGGCAAGCCGTCGGTAGCTTCCGCCGCTCGCCGGACGCGCCTCATCACCGGCAATAGTGGCGACCGCGCTGGCCTCCGGCCACCCGCGGCACCTTCCTGCTGGACAGCTTTGTTGAACAAATCGCTACGCCTGTAGCAAAAAACCAACAATCCTTCGGCTTCAAACAGCGAAAGCGCTCAGGGCGCTTGCTCCGGCTGGCCGCGTTTGCCAGAATCGCCCCAACTTCTCGTCTGTTTCGAGAGGTCCAGTTTGGTGAAGCAGCGGTTGGCTTCATCGATCTCAAACCTAGAGGAGATTCACAATGCAAAAGAAACTGATTGCACTGGCAGTAGCCAGTCTGGCCTCGGGCGCTGCTTTTGCCCAGACCAATGTCACGATGTACGGCATTGCCGACGCCGGCTATGTCTATAGCACCGGCGATGCCGGCAAAGCCAGTGCCCCAGGCTTTCCTGTTGCTCCTGGCGCTGCCAACATTCCCGGCAATAACACCTTCAGCGGCGTCGTTTCCGGCCTGCTGAGCGGTTCGCGCCTCGGTTTCCGCGGTGAGGAAGCGCTCGGCAACGGCCTGAAAGCCATTTTCACCCTGGAGTACTCGCTGAACATCGACGACAACAGCGGCGTCGGTAACACCACCAGTGGTCTCCAGGCGCGCCAGCAGTTCGTTGGCCTGTCGGGTGGTTTCGGTGCCATCACCCTCGGTCGTCAATATGCTCCGGGCTACCAGGCCACGGCGAACAACGACCCCGCCGCCGGCGCCGTCTTCGAGCCGCAGTCCTACCTGTCGGCCCAGGCCGGCAACACCATCACGCCGAATAGCGGCGCGCGCTGGAACAACTCCATTGCCTACACCACCCCGAACTGGGGCGGCTTCACCGGCAAGCTGATCTACGCCTTCGGCGAAACCAACAACCAGGACGCGATCACTCCGTCGGGCGCCGTTCCCGCCGGCACGTATAACGACAAGGTCGTGAGCTGGGAGGACAACGGCCGTTACGGCATCGGTGCCAACTACGCCAACGGCCCGTTCAACATCGACTTCGTCTGGCAGACTCGCCAGAACGTGATCGCGAATCCAGCTCCGCTGATCACGAGCGGCCTCCTGGCACCGACCGCCATTCCGGCACCGGCCAACGCGGCCGGCAAGGACATCAACGAAGCCTATCTGGGTGGCAGCTTCGACTTCAAGGTCGTCAAGATCATGGCCAGCTACCAGCAGCAGAACGACAAGAACCCGATCAACAACGACAACACGGTTTGGCAGGTTGGCGGCATCGTCCCGGTGGGCAACGGCAACATCCATCTGGGATACGCTTCGCTGGAAATGGATCAGGGCAGGGTCAAGGCGCCCTACGCCCCAGTCAACGCCAAGAAGCTGAACGGCAACTCCGACGCCTGGATGATCGCCTACACGCATAGCCTGTCGAAGCGCACCACGCTTTACACCGGTTATGTATGGACCGAGAACGACAACAACAGCTTTGCCGCCGGCCCAATCTCAAACGCCACCTCGCTTACCGGCGCCAAGGGCCAGGACAACCAGACCTTCCTGGCCGGTGTTCGTCATACCTTCTAATTTGACGACCGTCATTTAGTTGCTGACACGGGCGCTTCGGCGCCCGTTTTTTTTCCAGCGCTCCCGAACCTCCTCGCGTCAACGCCGTTCCGCCCGGACCAGGCCGCCGTCGCCTCGCCAGCAGAGCGCTTCCCGCTTCACGGGGGCGAGAACTCCGCCATCCGCCATCGCCGGCCAACACCGCCGCCCGCCTGCCGCCCTCTGGCAAAGACTCCGTAGCATAAGCGCAACAAACCGCCCACAGGCTCCGCTCCGGGCCGTGTAAACGTTGCCCACGCCTCGACCGTCTGTCACAATCGACTCAGACCTTCGCCTGACACGCTTGATCTTGAACGCGCGCCTTGGTGGAAACGATTTCGGGACTCACTTTTTCAGACCTACAGGAGATGACCCACATGCAAAAGAAACTCATCGCGCTGGCCGTTGCCAGCCTGGCCTCCGGCGCAGCGCTGGCCCAGACCAACGTCACCGTTTACGGTGTTGCGGATGTTGGCTACGTGTATAGCGCGGGCGGCGCTGGTCGCGACCCTGTTACGGGGCTCAAGATTCCTGGAAACAACAAGTTCAGCGGCCTCGCGGGCGGGGGCGTGACTGCGGGTAACCGTCTCGGTTTCAAGGGTGAGGAAGCGCTCGGCAACGGCCTCAAGGCCGTATTCACGCTTGAATATGGCCTGAACATGGATAACAACTCCGGCCTTGGCAATACGGGTGGCCTGGACGCACGCCAGCAGTTCGTCGGCCTGGCCAGCAATTACGGAACGCTGTCGCTCGGTCGCCAGTACGCTCCGGGCTTCAACGCCACGATAAACAACGACGCCCTCGAAGTCACGGACCTCAGCCTCGTGTCCAACCTCAGCGTCTATGCCGGCAACTCGATCACCCCGAACAGCCCGGCTCGCTACAACAACTCCATTGCCTACACCAGCAACAATCTGGCTGGGTTCACGGTCAGTGCGATTTACGGCTTTGGCGAGGCGACGAACCCCTTCACCAACGCCAGCCTTGGTACTTATAACGATAAACTCGTGACCGTCAGCGACAGCGGCAAGGTGGGACTTGGCCTCAACTACGCCAACGGCCCTATCAACCTCGACGCTGTGTACCAGGCCCGCCAGAATGTCGTCGTTGCCGTCCCGAACCCACCCGGTTTCGGTAAGGATGTTAACGAGTGGTATTTGGGCGGTAGCTGGGACTTCAAGATCGTCAAGGCCTACGCAAGCTACCAGGCGCTGGACAACAACAACCGCGGCGTCATTGCCCTTCCCGTTGGTTGCTGTCTCGCCAAGAGTAACGACCTGTGGACCGTCGGCCTCAGCGCACCGATCGGCAACGGGTCGGTCGCCGTGAGCTACGGCAAGCTGTCCGTCGACAACAGGAATGCACCCGACGGCGATAGCTGGGGCTGGGGCGCCATGTACCAGCACAACCTGTCGAAGCGCACGGCGCTGTACGTGGCCTACCAGTACATCGATAACGACAAGTACTCTGTACCCGCGCAGTCGCAGTCGGCCGGTGGTGGCGAGGGTATCGGCGTCTTGGGCGAAAGTAACTACGCGCTTGGAGCCGGCATCCGTCACAGCTTCTGATCGTCGTTCAATCGCTTCGCAGAATCGACGGGCGCTTCAGCGCCCGTTTTCTTGTCGCTGTGCCTTCGGGAAAGTATTGCGCCAGAGGGCCTCAGCCGCTATACTGCGCGGCTTTCGATCCATTCATCAGCCTTTCATAGGGACCCAAATTCATGGCCAATAGCGCACAAGCTCGCAAGCGGGCCCGCCAAGCCGTCAAGCAACGCGCCCACAACGCCAGCCTGCGCTCCACCCTGCGCACTGCCGTCAAGCGCGTGCAAAAGGCAATCGTGGCGGGCGACAAGGCCGCCGCCCAGAGCATCTTCCGGGAATCGGTGTCGACCATCGACCGCATCGCCGACAAGAAGATCATTCACAAGAACAAGGCCTCTCGCCACAAGAGCCGCCTCGCCGCCCAGATCAAGGGCCTCGCTGCCTAGTCGGTCGGCGGCAGTGCGGGAACAGTAGCGGCGCCTGCGGGCGCCGTTGTCGTTTTCGCCGCCCGGGGTTCCGGCAATCCCGTCGCCGCCCCGTCATCCCGAAAACCTCCCGGGGGAGACCACGCGCAGCGGTGGCGATCGCCTTGCGCGGCCCCCAGTTGATCCAAGGTATAATGGCGGTATGGGCAGGGAATATTAGATCGTGCTAATATCGATATTGTGATGAGGATTGCTATGTCTGCGGTGAAGATGGATATGGAACAGGCTCGCTTCAACATGATCGAGCAACAGATCCGCCCCTGGGAGGTTCTCGATCCCGAGGTGCTCGACATTCTCGCGACGGTCAAGCGTGAGGATTTCGTTCCGGCCGCGCACCGGGCACTGGCTTTTGCGGACCTCGAACTGCCGATCGGCAACGGTCAGACCATGCTCCAGCCGAAGATCGATGCCCGCGTTCTCCAGGAAGTGAACGTAAGGAGCACCGACATCGTCCTTGAGGTCGGTACCGGTAGTGGCTACATGGCCGCCCTCCTGGCGGCGAATGCGGAGTACGTCCATACGGTCGAGATCGATCCCGTCCTGGCGGAAACCGCCCGGCACAACCTTCGGCAGGCGGGCATCACCAATGTCAGCGTCGAAGTCGGAGACGCTTCGCAAGGCTGGTCGGCGTCGTCACCCTACGACGTCATCGTCATCTCCGGCGCGCTCCGCGAATTGCCGGAGGCGTTTCTCCAACAACTGAAGCCTGGGGGTCGACTGGTGGCGTTCATCGGCGAGCCGCCGGTGATGGAGGCCCAGCTGGTCACCCGCACAGGCGACAGGGCGTTCACCACCATCAACCTTTTCGAAACCGTGGTCGCACCACTGAGCAGCAGGAAGCGCCCGCGCTTCGTTTTCTGACGCCCGGCGTGGATCGAGCAGCGGGGTTCGGCGGTCCACCCGGCGCCCGCGCGGCGCACACCCCGCCGTTCGGTCTTGAACATTGCGGGCGGCGTCGATGCCCGGCTGCACGACACTGCTGATCCGGCGCGATGCACAAGTACCGAAAGTGAGTTAGCTGCATGCCTCTGAAACCGCGTGTCCGCAAGTCGAGCGTCGCGCTGCTTGCTCTTTGCGCCGCCATTCCGGCGTTCGCCGCCGATCTGGTGCACGTCTATCGCGAAGCCCTGGCCTACGACGCGCAGTACGCCGCTGCCCGCGCCACCGCTGAAGCAGGCCGCGAGAAGCAACCGCAGGCGCTTGCCGGCTTGTTGCCGACGATCGGCGCGACCGGCAACACCTTCTGGAATGACAGCACCTTCGACAGCAAGGCCGGGGCGGCGACCTTGCACGAGCGCAACAAGTACAACAGCAACGCCTATAGCGTCAACCTGACGCAGCCGCTGTTCCGCTGGCAGAATTTCGTTCAGTACGACCAGTCCAAGCTGCTGGTCATGCAGAGCGAAGCCAATTTTGCCCAGGCCGGCCAGGATCTGATCGTCCGCGTCGCCCAGGCCTACTTTGACGTCCTCTTCGCCATCGAGAACCTGCGCGCGGTTCAGGCCAACAAGACGGCAATTGCCCAGCAGCTCGAGCAGGCCAAGAAAAACTTCGAGGTCGGTACGGCGACGATCACCGACACCTACGAGTCCCAGTCGCGCTTCGACCTGGCGACCGCCCAGGAGATCGCCGCCGACAGCGAACTCGAGGTCAAGCGCTACGCGCTACGCGTGTTGATCGGCAAGGATCCGGGCGAACTGAATCGGCTGAAGCCGAAGGCGGTGATGGAAGCACCGCAGCCGGCCAGCATGGAACCCTGGGTCGAGGCGGCCGAACGCGACAGCTTCGTCGTCCAGGCGCAGCAGGCCGCTGCCGAAGCCGCGAACAAGACGATCGAGATCAACCGGGCCGGCCACTACCCGACGCTCGATGTCGTCGCCAACTACGGGACCAACAATGGCCCCGGCCAGTTCGGCATCGGCGAAATCGACACGACGACACGCCAGGTCGGTCTGCAACTCAATATTCCCCTTTTCCAGGGTGGCGCCGTCAACTCGCGAACCCGCGAGGCGATCGCGAGACGCGATGCCGAGCGGGCGACTCTCGACAGCGCCAAGCGAAACGCGGCATTGAATTCGCGCCAAGCCTATCTCGGCGTGGTCAATGGCCTGGCCGAAGTGAGGGCGCTGGAAGCCGCGCTGGTTTCGAGTCTCAGTTCGCTCGACTCGAACCGGCTCGGCTATGAGGTGGGCGTGCGCATCAACATCGACGTCCTCAATGCCGAAAACCAGGTATACGTGACGCGGCGCGATCTCGCACGCGCCCGTTTCAACACCCTGCTTTCGCAACTCAAGCTCAAGGCGGCGGTCGGCTCGCTCGCCGAAGCTGACCTGGAACGTATCAACGTCCTTTTCGAAGCGCCATGAGCCGCTGAACCAGCTGCATGCTGCGCAGCGTCGCACCGCGATGCGCCTGGCTGAACGTCGTGGCGGCTGCGCGCATCCCCAGGAGCCGCTGCCGATCGTTGAGCAGATCGCGCGTGGCAGCCGCCGCCGCGACGGCATCGGACACGCGCCGCGCCGCGCCACAGGCGATGGCATCCTCACTCGCCTGCGCGAAGTTGAAGCTGTGCGGGCCAAGTACCACCGGGCAGCCGCAGGCGGCCGCCTCGATGAGATTCTGCCCACCGAAGGGCAGCAGCGTGCCGCCAACCAGGGCCAGATCGGCCAGGGTGTAGTAGGCGGCCATTTCTCCCATGCTGTCGCCCAGCCAGACCCGCGTGCCGCTGCTCGGCAGCGTGCCGTCGCTGCGCCGGCAGAAAGGCAGCCGGCGTTCGTCGATAAGCGCGGCGACCTCGGCGAAGCGTTGCGGATGGCGCGGTACCAGGAGAAGCAGCAGTTCGGGAACGTGGAGCCCACTGAAGGCATCGAGGATCAGCGCCTCTTCGCCCTCGCGGGTGCTGGCGGCAAGCCACACCGGGCGGGCGCCGAGCGCCTGCCGCCACAGCGCTCCCTGTTGCAGCTTTTCCGGCGCCGGTGCGACGTCGAATTTCAGGTTGCCGCACACGCTCACGTCGACGGCGCCGAGCTGCCGCAGACGCTCGGCGTCAGCCGCGGTCTGTGCGGCGACACCACTCAGCGATGCCAACGCCGGCCCGATCAGGCTCTTCAGCCGCGCATAGCCGCGCAGTGAGCGGGCCGAGAGGCGGGCGTTGATCAAGGCCACCGGCAGACGCCGTCGCGCCGCCGCCGCGATCACGTTCGGCCACAGTTCGGTTTCCATCAGCAGCCCGACGCGTGGTTTGAAATGATCGAGAAAACGCCCGCAGGCGCCCGGCAGATCGTACGGCAGGTAAGCTTGCATCACCCGCCCGGGGTAGCGGGCCAGCAACTCACCACCGGTGGCCCGGCCGGTAGGCGTCATATGCGTCAGCAGCAGGCCGTGCTCCGGATACTGCTCCAGCAAGGCCGCGATCAGCGGCTCGGCGGCACGCGTCTCGCCGACCGAGACCGCGTGCACCCAAAGCAGCGGTGCCGGCGACGCCGGCGGGTAGTAACCATGCCGCTCGCCAAGATGCTGCAGATACTCCGGCTGCCGGCGCGCCCGCCACAACAGACGCAGCCAGACCAGCGGTATCGCCAGGTAGAAAAGCGTCGAGTAGATCAGGCGGGGCATCAGCGCAACGCCTGCTCGGCAACCGTCATGACCTCGGCGACCGAAGGGGGAGCACCGGTTCGCCCGAGATTGCGGACGAAGCCGCTGCCGTACACCCCGGTGAGCGCCGGCTCGGTCGCTACGTAGAGCGCGATGGTCGGCACGCTCAGGGCAGCGGCGAGGTGCGCCAGCCCGGTATCGACGCCAATCGCCAGACGCGCGCGTGCTGTCAACGCGGCGATCTGCGGCAGACTCAGCGGCGGCGCGACGACGGCGCCGGTGGCCACGGCGGCGATACGCTCCACCCGCTGGCGTTCGACCGGGCTGCCGGCCGGCAGGACCGGCGTCAGCCCGCGATCGAGCAAGGCTCTGGCCAAGTCGCACCAGTGCCCTTCGTTCCACAGCTTGTCGTCGCGGCTGGTTGCCGTCAAGAGGACGACGAGCCGATCGCCGGCGCACCAGCCGCTGTCGATGGGCGGCGCCGCTATCCCGTAGTCGAGCGGCAGATCGACCGGGTAATCGAAGGCGGCGGCGGCCAGCCAGCGGTTGCGCTGCACGGCATGCACATTGCGGGGAATGACGAAGGTGGCATCGTAGAAACGTGCCGCCAGGGGTTCGCGTGCCGCCTCGGCCGCGTAACCGCAGCGCCTGCCATGCGCCTGACTGACGATCAGCGCGCTCTTCAGCAAACCTTGCGTATCGAGAACGGCGTCGTAGTCGCTCTCGCCAAGTCGCCGGCGAAAACCGGCCAGTTCGCGCCAGGTGGCGAGGCGGCCGAGAGTCCGGCGCCAGCGCCTGATGGCGACCGGTATGATCTGATCGACGCCCGGGTGCAATCGGGGAATGTCGGCAAAGACTTCCTCGACGCACCAGTCGATCTGCACGCCGGGAAAACAGCGGCGCAGGTCGCTGACCACCGGCAGGTTGTGGATTACATCACCGAGCGACGAAGTCTTTACCAGTAGGATGCGCATCGGTGGGCCAGGGTGTGTGAGATGGGCGGCAGCCGCAAGACGCGCATTATAGGAGATGACGGCAAACCGCTATAATCCCGCCGCCCGCATCCACTTCTCGGCGCGCCCACTCCTCATGGAGACACTGTCAATGACCCCCCCTGTGATTCGCCCCGTCATCCTTTGCGGAGGATCCGGAACTCGCCTGTGGCCGATGTCACGAACGCATTACCCGAAGCAGTTTCTTCGCCTGGCGGACGAGTTTTCCCTGCTCCAGAACACGCTGCGCCGGCTCGACGGACTGCCGGGACTCGCCGGCACCATCGCCGTCGCCAACGAGAACCATCGCTTCCTGGTCGCCGAGCAGCTTCTCGAGATCGGGCTGCGTGCCGACATCCTGCTCGAACCGGCAGCGCGCAATACGGCGCCGGCCGTCGCCGCGGCCGCGCTGCACGCCCTCGGCAAGGCGAATACGCCGGTACCCCCCCTGCTTCTGGTGCTCCCCTCGGATCACGTGATCACCAACGTGGCGGCCTTGCAGGCGGCGATCAGGGCGGCCATTCCACACGCCAGTTCCGGGTCGCTGGTCACCTTTGGCGTCGTGCCCGACCGTCCCGAAACCGGTTACGGATACATCCGCCGCGGTCCGCCCGTCGCCGGCGGCTATGCCCTCGACCGGTTCGTCGAGAAGCCCAATGCCACAACGGCGCAGGCCTACCTGGATTCCGGGGATTACTACTGGAACAGCGGCATGTTCATGTTCCGCGCCGATTGCTACCTGGATGCGCTGGACCGTTTTGCCCCGGGAATTCACGAGTCGGTTGCCACAGCCCTGGCCGATGCCAGTCACGATCTCGACTTCCTGCGCCTCGATCACACCGCCTTCAGCAGCAGCCCGTCGGACTCGATCGACTATGCGGTAATGGAAAAGACCGACCGCGGCGTCGTCATCCCGCTCGATGCCGGCTGGAACGACATCGGTGCCTGGGATGCGCTCGCTACGCTGGGTCTCGCCGATCGGAACGGCAATACCGAGCGCGGCGACGTGCATAGCGTGGACACCGAGAACTGCGTGCTGCTCTCCGAGGGACGACTGCTCACCACCGTCGGGGTCAGGAACCTGATCGTCGTGGCCACGCCGGACGCGGTGCTGGTGGCCGACAAGTCGAAAGCCCAGGACGTCAAGACGCTGGTTGCCGAATTGAAGCTCGGAGCCCGCGGCGAGATCGAGTTCAGGCACATCGTGCATCGCCCCTGGGGAAGCTACGAGGGACTGGCCAATGGCCCGCGCTATCAGGTCAAGCGCATCCTCGTCAAGCCGGGCGCCAGCCTCAGTCTGCAGAAGCACCATCATCGCGCCGAGCACTGGGTCGTCGTCAAGGGCACGGCGGTGATCGCGCGCGGCGACGAATCGCTGCTGCTGTCGGAGAACCAGTCGACGTACATCCCGCTCGGCGTCGTTCATCGGCTCGAGAACCCGGGCAAGATCGACCTCGAAATCGTCGAGGTGCAGTCCGGCAGCTATCTGGGTGAGGATGATATCGTCCGCCTGGAGGACAGCTACGGCCGCTAGACGCGATCGCCGGAAGCACACCGTGACGCGTCGGTCACGGCCCTCCCCTTTTCCCAATTCTCCTGGAAGGAGCGCGACATGATTCTGGTTACCGGCGGCGCCGGCTTCATCGGAGCAAACTTCGTTCTCGACTGGCTGGCGCAGAGCGACGAGGCGATCGTCAACCTCGACAAGCTGACCTATGCGGGCAATCGCGAAAACCTGTCCTCGCTGGCCGGTGACCCACGCCACATCTTCGTGCACGGCGACATCGGCGACGCCGCCTTGACGAGCCAGCTGCTTGCCCGCCATCAGCCGCGCGCCATCGTCAATTTCGCCGCCGAATCCCATGTCGACCGATCGATTCACGGCCCGGAAGACTTTATCCAGACCAATATCGTCGGCAGCTTCCACCTGCTGGAAGCCACCCGCGGCTACTGGGGCAGCCTGCCGGACGAGGCCCAGAGACGCTTCCGCTTTCTCCACGTCTCGACCGACGAGGTCTATGGCTCGCTCGCCAGAGACGAGCCCGCCTTCAGCGAACTCCACCGCTATGAACCCAACAGTCCCTATTCGGCAAGCAAGGCGGCGAGCGACCATCTGGTGCGAGCCTACCATCACACCTATGGCCTGCCGGTGTTGACCACAAACTGTTCGAACAACTACGGCCCCTACCATTTTCCCGAGAAGCTGATCCCGCTGGTGATCGTCAATGCCCTCGCCGGCAAGCCCTTGCCGGTCTATGGCGACGGCCAGCAGATTCGCGACTGGCTCTACGTCAGGGATCACTGCAGTGCCATCCGGCGCGTGCTCGATGCCGGTCGCCCCGGTGAAACCTACAACATCGGCGGCTGGAACGAGAAGCCCAACCTCGACATCGTGCACACGGTTTGTCTCCTGCTCGACGAACTGCGCGCGCGCGGCGACGGCAAGCCGTACCGTGACCAGATCGTTTACGTCGCCGACCGGCCTGGCCACGACCGGCGCTACGCCATCGACGCCCGCAAGATCGAAAGCGAACTGGGCTGGCGGCCTGCCGAGACCTTCGCCAGCGGAATTCGCAAGACCGTGCAGTGGTACCTGGAGAACCAGGACTGGGTCAGGAACGTGCAGTCCGGCGCCTATCGCGAATGGGTCGAGAAGAACTACCAGGGACGCGACCAATGAAGATCCTGCTGTTCGGCAAGCGCGGCCAGGTTGGCTGGGAACTGCAGCGCAGTCTGGCACCGCTCGGCCAGGTCGTCGCACTCGACTGCGAAGGGGATGGCAGCCTGTGCGGCGATTTCAGCAATCTCGCCGGTCTGGCCGTCTGCGTACGCGAAGTCGCGCCCGACGTCATCGTCAATGCCGCCGCTCATACCGCAGTGGACAAGGCCGAAGCGGAACCGGATCTGGCCAGCACCATCAACGCGCGCGCGCCCGCCGTGCTGGCCGAGGAAGCCGCCCGGCTGGGTGCCTGGCTGGTCCATTACTCGACGGACTACGTGTTCGACGGCAGCGGCGAAACGCCGTGGCTGGAAACGGATACCCCCGCTCCGCTCGGCGTCTATGGCCAGACCAAACTGGCCGGCGAACTGGCCATTGGCCATCGTTGCGACAAGCACCTGATCTTCCGCACCAGCTGGGTGTACGCCGCACGCGGCAACAACTTCGCCCGGACGATGCTGCGTCTGGCGGCGGAGCGCGATCATCTGCGCGTCATCGCGGACCAGATCGGTGCGCCGACCGGCGCCGAACTCCTCGCCGATGTCACCGCACATGCGATTCGCAGCGCTCGTCAGCGCCCCGAACTCGCCGGTCTCTATCACCTGGCTGCCGGCGGCGAGACCAGCTGGCATGGCTACGCCCGACATGTCGTCGAGCAGGCGCGACGAGCCGGCCAGCCGATTCGCGTTGCCGCGGAGGCTGTCGAGGCGGTGCCGGCTAGTGCCTATCCGCTGCCGGCGCCTCGGCCCGCCAACTCGCGCCTGGATACCGGCAAGCTGCGGTCCGCTTTCGCCCTGAACCTGCCCGATTGGCAGAGCGGTGTAGACCGGATGCTCGAGGAGATCCTCGGACAACAGTGAACTGGCCGATGGCGACCACTGCCCGGGACGCACCGGCGCTCAGCCGCGGTCAGCGGCGGTCAGGCAAAGCGCACCCCGGCCGGGAATCGTGGGATGATAGTGGCCTTCTGGCCGCGGCCTTGACGGGGGTCTCACTTGCTCTGGTGGTTGGCGTATATCACGCTGGGCCTGTTTACCGGCTTCTTTGCCGGCATGCTCGGTATTGGCGGCGGACTGGTGATGGTCCCTGCGCTGACCATGATGTTCGCTGCCCAGGCTGCCTTTCCGGGTTCCGAGATTCTCCATCTCGCGCTCGGCACGTCGATGGCGACGATCCTGTTCACTGCCCTCGCCAGCCTGCGTGCGCACCACCGGCACGGCGCCGTGCTGTGGCGGGTGGTCGGTCAGATCACGCCGGGGATTCTCCTCGGGACCTTGCTTGGCACCTTGTTCGCGTCGAGCATCCCGGCCCGGCCGCTGGCCATCTTCTTCACGGCCTTCGTGTGCCTGGTGGCAGTGCAGATGATCCTCAATCTGAAGCCCAAGCCGTCGCGCGACTTGCCCGGTGCGGCGGGCGTCATTGCGGTCGGTGTCGGCATTGGCGCGCTGTCGGCGCTGGTCGCCATCGGTGGTGGCTCGCTCACCGTACCTTTCCTCACCTGGTGCAACGTGCGCGTGCAGCATGCCATCGGCACGTCGGCTGCCGTCGGCTTTCCGATTGCCATCGGCGGCTCGCTGGGCTACATCTACAACGGCTGGGGACACCCCGGGCTGCCGGAGTGGAGCCTTGGCTACATCTACCTGCCCGCCTTCGTCTGGCTCGTGCCGTCGAGCATGCTGATTGCACCGCTCGGTGCGCGCCTGGCGCACCGCTTGCCGGTAGCCACACTGAAGCGCCTCTTCGCCGTCGTGCTGATCGCGCTCGCCGCCAAGATGCTGTGGGGCCTGTTCGCCTGACGAAGGCGATCAGCGACCACGGAAGTTCGGCTGGCGTTTCTCGATGAACGCCGCCAGGCCTTCGCGGTAGTCTTCCGTTTCGAGAAAGGCGAAGGACGCCCGCAGTTCATCCTCGCTTAGCGGAACGTCATGCTGCAGACGGCGTATCCACTGCTTGTGCCAGCGCGCGACCAGAGGTGCGCCGGCGCAGATGCGACGCGCGCTGGCGTACGCTTCGGCAGCGACTTCGTCGTCGGCGACAACACGCGTGACGAGCCCCTTGGCCAGGGCCTCGACGGCGCCAAGGATCCGCCCTTCGAGCAGGATTTCGAGCAGCGTCGCCGAGCCGACCAGACGCAGCAGCGCTTCCATTTCCGCAGGATACATCGAGAAGCCGAGCTTGTTGATAGGCGCGCCGAAGCGTGAGGACGCACCGCAAATGCGCAGGTCGCACTGCGCGGCAAGCTCCAGCCCACCGCCGATACAGGGCCCCTGGATCAGCGCGATCGTCGGATGGCGGCAGGTGAACAGTGCCAGCAAGGCGGCACCTGCCTGCGCGTGGTAGGCCATCGCGTGCTCGAGGGTGTCGCGCTTGCTGGCGAACTCGCCGATGTCGCCACCGGCGGCAAACGCCTGGTCGCCTTCCCCACGCACGATCACGCAACGGAGTTCCTCGTCGTCCGACAACTCGCCGACAATCGCGGCCAGCTCCTGCCACATCGCGTGGTCGATGGCGTTGAGCTTGCCCGGATTGGCGAGAGTGACCGTCGCAATGGTCGACTCGCGGCGACACAGAATGCGACCGCTCATGCCGGCACCTCATGCTGCGAAATGCTTCTGACGAGCGCGCGCCGCACCGACAGGATGTGATCGTGCATCGCCGTCTGTGCGGCCACCGCGTCACCGGCCTTGATCGCATCGAGAATGACGCGATGTTCGATCAAGGACTGCTCCAGACGACCGTCGATACTCAACGACAGCAGACGTGTCAACTTGAGTACCTTGCGCAGGTCCTGGATCACCTGTCGCAACCAGCGGTTGCCGGCCATCAACTGGATCTGGGAGTGGAACTCCTGATTGGCCTCGAAGAATCGCTCGATCTGATTGTTCTCGGCAAAACGCTCGAGTTGCCGGTGAATGGCCTCGAGCCTGGCGATCTCCGCGGCCTGCGCCCGGCCGGTCGCCTCCAGCGCACAACGGCCTTCGAGCATGGCCATCAGGGGAAGAATCTCGTCCAGATCCTGCTCGGAGATCTCGGTGACGAAGCAACCCCGGCGGGGCCTCAGCGTCACCAGCCCTTCGGCCGCCAGGACCTTCAAGGCTTCCCGCAAGGGCGTCCGGCTGATGCCGTAATCGATTGCCAGACCCTGCTCGTCGATGCGCGTTCCCGGCGGTATCTGGTGCGCGAAAATCCGCTGGCGCAGTCTCTCGGCAACCTCCTGGTAAAGGGCAGTCTGCGCTATACGACTCGGAGCCATCGATCTTTTCTTGCCGACTTGTTCAGGGTCACCATCGGACCTTGCTTTCATAATTATGGATACAGTATTATTCGCAGGGCGGGGTGTCAAGCGTTTCAGCTGGCTCTGACTCGGCATGATTCTCCAAGTCGGTATGATTCTTGCGTCGAAGGCGGGAGCGCCGCCTCAATCCACAGATTTCGTGAAAGGTTCCGTCATGTCCAACGCGAACAATGCAACGCCACTGGTTTCTCCAAACATCGAGGCCTGGAAAAAGGCCGCCACCAAATCCGCACCGGGTGGCAACATCGAAGCATTGAACTGGGTCACCCCTGAGGGTATTGTCGTCAAGCCTTTGTATACCAAGGCGGATGTCGAAGGGCTCCAATACACCGATACGCTGCCGGGTCTGGCGCCTTTCGTGCGCGGCCCGCAGGCGACGATGTACGCCGTACGTCCATGGACCATCCGTCAGTACGCCGGTTTCTCAACCGCCGAAGCATCGAACGCTTTCTACCGCAAGGCGCTGGCCGCCGGCGGTCAAGGCGTTTCGGTCGCCTTCGACCTGGCCACCCACCGCGGCTACGACTCCGACCATCCGCGCGTCACCGGCGACGTCGGCAAGGCCGGTGTGGCGATCGATTCCGTCGAAGACATGAAGATCCTGTTCGACGGCATCCCGCTCGAAAAGATCTCGGTGTCGATGACGATGAACGGCGCCGTCCTGCCCATCCTCGCCGGCTACATCGTCGCCGCCGAAGAACAGGGCGTACCCCAGGAAAAGCTGTCGGGGACCATTCAGAACGACATCCTCAAGGAGTTCATGGTCCGCAACACCTACATCTACCCGCCCAAGCCGTCGATGAAGATCATCTCCGACATCATCGGCTACACCGCGCACCACATGCCCAAGTTCAACTCGATCTCGATCTCCGGTTACCACATGCAGGAAGCCGGAGCGACTCAGGCGCTCGAACTCGCATTCACCCTCGCTGACGGCCGCGAGTACGTGAAGACGGCAATCGCTTCCGGCCTCGACGTGGACGAGTTTGCCGGCCGACTGTCGTTCTTCTTCGCCATCGGCATGAACTTCTACCTGGAAGTCGCCAAGCTGCGGGCGGCGCGCCTGCTGTGGTGGAAGATCATGCAGGAATTCTCGCCGAAGAGCCCGAAGTCGATGATGTTGCGCACGCACTGCCAAACCTCCGGCTGGTCGCTCACCGAACAGGATCCCTACAACAACGTCGTGCGCACGACCATCGAGGCGATGGCGGCGGTCTTTGGCGGCACCCAGTCGCTGCACACCAATGCCCTCGACGAAGCGATCGCGCTGCCGACCGAGTTTTCGTCGCGCATTGCCCGCAACACGCAACTCGTGATCCAGGAAGAGACACACATTACCAACGTCATCGATCCCTGGGCCGGCTCCTACATGATGGAAAAACTCACCCAGGATCTCGTCGACGAGGCCTGGAAGCTCATCGAGGAAGTCGAGGCCATGGGCGGCATGACGCACGCCGTCGAATCGGGCTGGGCAAAGATGAAGATCGAGGGCTGTGCCGCCGATAAACAGGCGCGCATCGACTCCGGCAAGGATGTGATCGTCGGCGTCAACAAGTACAAGCTGGCCAAGGAAGATGCGATCGACATTCGCGACATCGACAACAACGCCGTGCGCGATTCGCAGATCGCCCGTCTCAAGCAGGTTCGTGCCGCCCGCGATACCGACAAGGTCAACGCGGCACTTGCCGATCTGGCGCGCTGCGCCGAAACCGGCGAAGGCAATCTCCTCGAGTTCGCGGTCAACGCCATGCGCCTGCGCGCGTCGGTCGGCGAAGTCTCCGACGCCATGGAAAAGACCTTCGGTCGTTTCCGCGCCACGCAGCAGACCGTTTCCGGCGTCTATGGCGCGGTCCTCGAAGGCATGGCAAGCTGGGAATCGCTGAAAGCCGAGATCGCCAAGTTCAACGAGGACGAAGGCCGTCGGCCACGCATCATGATCGCCAAGCTCGGACAGGATGGTCACGACCGTGGTGCCAAGGTCGTAGCCACCGCCTTTGCCGACCTCGGCTTCGACATCGACGTCGGCCCGCTCTTCCAGACCCCCGAGGAAGCGGCACGCCTGGCGATCGAAAACGACGTGCACGCCGTTGGCGTCTCGTCGCTCGCCGCCGGTCACAAGACGCTGCTGCCGGCGCTGGTTCAGGCACTCAAGGATCAGGGCGCCGACGACATCATCGTTTTCGCCGGTGGCGTCATCCCGGCGCAGGACTATGACTTCCTCTTCCAGGCTGGCGCCAAGGCCATCTTCGGCCCGGGAACGCGAATCGAAGATTCGGCAATGACCGTCCTGACGGAGATCCGCAAGGCACGTTCGCACGCTCCAGCCTGAGCAACAAGCTCGTACCAACGTTTGGTTAGGGACATGACCAGCACCTCTGCCACCAGCCTGTCGGCTGCCGACCAGCATCTCGTGGAAGGGGTGCTGGCCGGTCGTCGGCGAGCGCTGGCCAAGACCATCACGCTCGTCGAATCGACGCACCACGATCATCAGCGGCGTGCCCGCCAGGTATTGACGGCACTGCTGCCGCACACCGGCCGGACGATTCGCGTCGGCATCTCCGGTGCCCCGGGCGCCGGCAAGTCGACCTTCATCGAGACTCTCGGCCTCTATTTGATCGAAGCCGGCAAGCGCGTCGCCGTGCTCGCCGTCGATCCCTCGTCGTCGGTTTCCGGCGGCTCGATTCTCGGCGACAAGACGCGTATGGAGTTCCTGTGCCAGCGCGACGAGGCATTCATCCGGCCCAGCCCGTCGTCCGGCTCGCTGGGCGGCGTCGCCGACAAGACGCGCGAAGCGATGCTGGTCTGCGAAGCAGCGGGTTTCGACGTGATCATCGTCGAGACGGTCGGCGTCGGGCAGTCCGAGACGACTGTCGCCGGCATGGTCGATATCTTTGTCCTGCTGCAGTTGCCCAACGCCGGCGACGACCTGCAGGCGATCAAGAAGGGCATCGTCGAAATCGCCGACCTGGTGGTCTTCAACAAGGCCGATATCGACGAACGCGCCGCGGCTTTTGCCCGCGGCCAGATGAAGGCCGCACTGACCATGCTGCGCAGCGCCAGCCCGAACTGGCGGCCGCCGGTCCTCACCGTCAGCGCGCTCGCCAAGCGCGGCATCAGCGAATTCTGGGCCGAGATCGAACGTTACCAGACGACGATGACGGCCAGCGGCGAGTTCGAAGAGAAGCGCCGTCGACAGGCCGTCGACTGGATGTGGAATCTGATCGACTCGGGCCTGCGTCACTATTTCCGTTCGCATCCGGCAGTCCGCTCGGCGCTGCCGGAACTCTCGGCAGACGTCGCCGAAGGGCGAACGACGCCCGGAGCAGCCGCTTCACGACTGCTGACCTATCTAAAGCACTGACTCTTGGCTATTGCAACGAAACCTCCGACTTGTTTGTAGTTCTGATTGACGCGACCGTTAGGGAGTAGAACATATGCATGACATTATTCGCCAGCTAGCAGAAAAGCGCGCGGCGGCCTGTCTGGGTGGTGGCCAGAAGCGCATCGACAACCAGCACAGCAAGGGCAAACTGGCTGCCCGCGAGCGCATCGAGCTCCTGCTCGACAGTGGTTCTTTCGAAGAGTGGGACATGTTCAAGGAGCACCGCTGCAACGACTTCGGCATGGCCGAACAGTCGGTGCCCGGTGACGGCGTCGTGATCGGCTGCGGCACGATCAACGGTCGCCTGATGTTCGTCTTCTCGCAGGACTTCACCGTCTTCGGGGGCTCGCTCTCGGAAGCGCATGCCGAGAAGATCTGCAAGGTCATGGATCATGCGATCAAGGTCGGTGCGCCGGTGATCGGTCTCAACGACTCGGGCGGTGCGCGCATCCAGGAAGGCGTGGCTTCGCTCGCCGGTTACGCCGATGTCTTCCAGCGCAACGTTCTCGCCTCCGGCGTCGTACCGCAGATCTCCCTGATCATGGGACCGTGCGCGGGTGGTGCGGTCTACAGCCCGTCGATGACGGACTTCATCTTCATGGTCAAGGACTCGTCGTACATGTTCGTCACCGGCCCGGAAGTGGTCAAGACGGTGACGCATGAAGACGTCACTTCCGAAGAACTCGGGGGCGCGATCACGCACACGACCAAGTCCGGCGTCGCCGATCTGGCTTTCGAGAACGACGTCGAAGCCCTGATGATGATTCGCCGCTTCATCAGCTTCCTGCCGTCGAACAACCGCGAAAAGCCACCGCGCCTGCCGTCGCAGGATCCGGCCGAACGTCTCGACTTCTCGCTCGACACGCTGGTCCCGGACAACGCCAACAAACCGTACAACATCAAGGAACTGATCATCAAGGTCGCCGACGACGGTGACTTCTTCGAACTGCAACGCGAGTACGCCAAGAACATCGTCATCGGCTTCGCGCGCATGGACGGTTCCACCGTCGGCATCGTCGCCAACCAGCCGCTCGTGCTGGCCGGCTGCCTGGACATCAAGAGCTCGATCAAGGCCGCCCGCTTCGTGCGCTACTGCGACGCCTTCAACATCCCGGTGGTGACCTTCGTCGACGTTCCCGGCTTCATGCCCGGTACCGCACAGGAGTACGGCGGCATCATCAAGCACGGGGCGAAATTGCTCTACGCCTACGCCGAATGCACGGTGCCGAAGATCACCGTGATCACCCGCAAGGCCTACGGCGGTGCCTACGACGTGATGGCCTCGAAGCACCTGCGCGGCGATGTCAACTTCGCGTGGCCATCGGCCGAAATCGCGGTCATGGGACCGAAAGGCGCGGTCGAGATCATCTTCCGCGAGGAGAAGAACGACCCGGCCAAACTGGCGGCGCGCGAGGCCGAATACAAGGCCAAGTTCGCCAACCCCTTCGTCGCCGGCGCACGTGGCTTCATCGACGACGTCATCATGCCCAACGAGACCCGCAAGCGCATCTGCCGCTCTCTGGCAATGCTGCGCAACAAACAGCTGGAAAACCCGTGGCGCAAACACGGCAACATTCCGCTTTGATCGACGGGGAGAAATAGAGATGTTCAAGAAAATTCTGATCGCCAACCGCGGCGAGATCGCCTGCCGGGTCATGAAGACCGCCAAGAAAATGGGCATCAAGACGGTCGCGGTCTATTCCGAGGCCGACAAGGACTCGATGCACGTACTGATGGCCGACGAAGGCGTATGTATCGGCCCCGCCGCCTCCAAGGAATCGTATCTGGTGATCGACAAGATCATCGCCGCCTGCCAGGCGACTGGTGCCGAGGCGGTACACCCCGGCTACGGCTTCCTCTCCGAGAACGAAGAGTTCTCCCGCCGCCTCGAGGATAACGGCATCATCTTCATCGGCCCGAAGCATTATTCGGTCGCCGCGATGGGCGACAAGATCGCTTCCAAGAAGCTGGCGATGGAAGCGAAGGTCAACACCATCCCTGGCTACAATGCCGAGATCGCCGACTCGCCACAGGCCGTCGAAATCGCCAAGGGAATCGGCTACCCGGTGATGATCAAGGCGTCCGCCGGCGGCGGCGGCAAGGGACTGCGCGTCGCCTTCAACGACAAGGAAGCCTTCGAGGGCTTCGAGGCCTGCCGCAACGAAGCCCGCAACAGCTTCGGCGACGACCGCGTGTTCATCGAGAAATTCGTCGAAGGCCCGCATCACATCGAGATCCAGGTGATCGCCGATTCCTTCGGCAACACCGTCTACCTGCTCGAGCGCGAGTGTTCGATCCAGCGGCGGCACCAGAAGGTCCTCGAGGAAGCCCCCTCGCCGTTCATCGACGACACGATCCGCAAGGCGATGGGCGAGCAGGCGGTGGCACTCGCCAAGGCCGTCAACTACCAGAGCGCAGGCACCGTCGAGTTCGTCGTCGGCTCGGACAAGTCGTTCTACTTCCTGGAAATGAACACCCGCCTGCAGGTCGAGCATCCGGTCACCGAGATGATCACCGGCGTCGATCTCGTCGAACTGATGATCCGCGTTGCCGCCGGCGAACCCCTGCCGTTCAAGCAGGAGGACATCAAGCCGAACGGCTGGGCGATCGAATGCCGGATCAACGCCGAGGATCCCTTCCGCGGCTTCCTGCCTTCCGTCGGCCGCCTGGTCAAGTACCGGCCGCCGGAGACCGTCGAAGGTCAGGTCCGGGTCGACACCGGCGTCTTCGAAGGCGGCGAGATCTCGATGTACTACGACTCGATGATCGCCAAGCTGATCTGCCACGGCGGCACCCGCGACCAGGCGATCGCCAGACTGCGTGACGCGCTCAACGCGTTCGTGATTCGCGGCATCGATTCGAACATTCCCTTCCAGGCGGCGCTGATGCAGAATCCGCGCTTCCTTTCGGGCGTGTTCACCACGGCCTTCCTCGCCGAAGAGTATCCGGATGGCTTCGTTGCCGCCGACGTGGTGCATGACGATCCGGGGCTTCTCGCCGCATTGGCGGCCTTCGGCCGTCGCCGCTATATCGATCGCGCCGTCCAGGTCAGCGGCCAGATGGCCGGCCACCAGCGCAAGGTCGGCGACGAGTGGGTCGTGCAGATGGAGGGCAAGGACTACCCTGTGGTGGTGAAACCGATCCCCGGCGGCTACTCGGTGACGCACGGCGCCGACCGCTACGACCTGGTTTCCGACTGGAAATTCGGCGAACTCGTTTTCCACGGCACCTGTAACGGTGCGCCGATCTGTCTGCAACTCGAACGCATCGGTCTGCTCTATCGTGTCGTGCACTTCGGCAAGCAGGTCAAGGCGACGGTGATGACCGCCAACGCTGCCCGCATGCTGGCACTGATGCCCAAGAAGCTGCCACCGGACCTCTCGAAGTTCCTGCTCTCACCGATGCCCGGCTTGCTGCGCGAAGTGTCGGTCGTCGCCGGACAGCAGGTCAGTGCCGGCGAGAAGCTGGCCGTCATCGAAGCGATGAAGATGGAAAACGTCCTCAAGGCCGAACTCGACTGCAAGGTCAAGAAGGTCGTCGCTGCACCCGGCGAGAGCCTGTCGGTGGATCAGGTGATCATCGAGTTCGAATGAGTCTGGTTTGGCTGTATGCCTGGCTCCCCATGGAAGCCCGCCGCAAGGCGGGCTTTTTGTTCTGGCGGCAAGGAACCCCTGAAACCACCGCCGCTGCAGGCGGCCGTGCCGTCGCCGACTAACCGGCGTCTCGAGCAAGCTCTTCCGCGGCCTCGGTGAACCCGAGGACCCACTCCAGCGCCTCGATCTGGCATCTGTTGACGGCGTTCAGGTCGAAGCCACAATCTGCGGCCAGGGTCTCGATCGACGCTTGATCACCACTCTCGCAGGCCAACGCCAGTTCGAGATAGCCGGCAAATTTTCCCTGGTGATTGAGCAGCGCATTCGACACTTCCGGTGGCAGCGTGAACTTCTCCACGGCGTGTTGCATCGACATGCGAAACAGCTTGTCGATCATCGACAGGACGCCGACAACGAACAGCTGGCTGCATTCCAGCGTGTTCAGGCGCCCGGCGGCGAGCACCTCCATGAAGCGCCCGCGCACGAGGGCCGTTTCGCGCCAGGCGTTTTCCATCGGCTGCCTGTCTTCCGGGCGATGACTGGAAAACAGCAGCAGCGTTACCCAGCGGTAGAGTTCGTCGTAGCCGAGGTAGGTGATGGCCTGCTTCAGATCGCTGATCGGCGCGCGCAGACGAATGGCAGGCGAATTCACGACGCGCAGCAGACGCAACACCAGTGTCGGGTCGGACCATGCCTTTTCCGCGAGTTCGTCGTGATTGGCCTGCCGGCGAATCGCATTGAGCAGTTCCATCGCTGCCACCTTGTACGGGGGAAGATCGACGTTGCCTTCCGCCTCCTCGCTACAACTGATGAAGTCACCGTGGAAATACCCGAAGCGCATCTTGCGGCAAGCGTGGTACATCTCGATGAAGTCGACGTTCATTGCCATCAGCGGCTTCTGCTGGTGGCGGCCCGACAGCCGGCGTTGCACGTCGAGGAGATCGGGTGGCGCCATCTGGCCCACGTCGACCGTGACGTAGTCCGCCAAAGCCGCCAATCCGTCGTCGCCGTCCATGAGATCGTGGGCGCAGGCAAGGGAAAACCCGAGTTCGCGCAGCCGGGTCATACCGGCAAGCAGCGTGCTCGGCGAACCCGGGCTACCCTCATCGTGCCAGGCAATCTGCAGCACGACGTTACGCCGTGGCAGGCTGGCCAGCGCCGGGTGGTCGATGATCCCGATACCCACCGGCAGAAACACCAGACGCTGCATGAGGAGGGCATCCAGCCTCGCCTGCGCAAACTGCCAAAGCAGGACATCACCGAAAAGCTTGCGCGACGTCGCCTGCCATTGGTGGGCATGCAGCGCTCGATGCCTCTCCACGGTGAGTTCATACGCAACCACGCGCTGTTCGCGATCGAGTATCGGCCGATGCCGCAGATACGTCTGGCTTTCCGGCCGGCCGACATCGGGCCTGCCCACATCGGCGACGGCGACTTTGGCCACCGGCGGGACCTCGGCAGGCGCGTTCCCGGTCTTCGTGCGAAAAAACGACAGCAGGCCTCTGAACATCGGTTTCCTCCACTCCCGGGTGTGCTCTTGTCATTCCCGCGGGCCATCACGCGCGCAGCGCAGAGAGTATATGTGGCGCCGTCAACGGTGGTCAATCGACGATTGACCACCGGCAGACCAGGCAGACCCGGCAAAGCCCTCTCTTCGGGTCACCTCTCTGTCCCGTAACCTCGCGGCGTCGCCCCGGTCGGCGGTGATCCCGGAAACGCCGGTCGGCATTTGCCTCTGTCATGGCAGGAGGAGTATAGTGCGGCCCAGACACTGGGCAAGCTCATGCCCTCAACGACACGAGAACGGCAGTGAACCTCACCCACCCGGCAGCCGTAAGCACGAACCTCGCCTTGCCAACGCCTGACCCGGCTCATGCGCGCCATGCGCATCGGCACACGCACCCAACCGACGGCAGCGGCCCGGCGCATGGACTGGCACAGCAATCCCTGTTGCTTGCCGCCATCGGGCTGCTATCGCTGCCGGCGGCGTCCGTGCTCGCCGCAACGGCGCTGCCCACCGGCGGCGTCGTCACCGCCGGCAGTGCCACGATCAGTCAGACGGGCAGCAGCATGCGCATCGACCAGACATCCGCCAAGGCCGTCATCGACTGGCGCAGCTTCAATGTCGGCAGCGATGCCGCCGTCCGCTTCCAACAGCCTTCCGCCTCGGCGATAGTACTGAACCGCGTCGGCGCCGACGGCGGACGCTCGGTCATCGACGGTCGCCTCTCCGCCAACGGCCAGGTCTGGCTGCTCAACCCCGGCGGCGTCCTTTTCGGCCCCACCGCCCGCGTCGATGTCGGCGGCCTGCTGGCCGCCAGCCTCAGGCTCGGCAACGACGATTTCATGAGCGGCAACTACCGCTTCACGAAGGAGAGTTCCGGCAGCATCGTCAACCAGGGCACGCTGACCGCCGCCGACGGCGGCTACATCGCCCTCCTCGCACCGGAAGTCAGAAACGAAGGCATCATCGCCGCCCGACTGGGCACTGTCGCGTTGGCCAGCGGTGAGGAACTGCGCGTCGACTTTTCCGGCGACCGGCTGATCGAAATCCGCGTCGACCGGGCCGATGTCGCCGGCCTGATCGACAACAGGAACCTCGTAGCCGCCGACGGTGGTTGGGTCCTGATGAGCACCGACGCCGCCGGTCGCCTGGCCAACGGCGCCATCAACAACAGCGGCATCGTCCGCGCCACCACGCTCAGCGAGCACCAGGGAGTGATCAAGCTGCTCGGCGGAGCCGTCAAGGTCGCTGGCACCCTCGACGCTTCCGCGCCCAGCGGCGGCGATGGCGGCTTCATCGAGACATCCGGACACAGCGTGAAAGTCGATTCCTCCACGCGCGTCACCACGGCTGCAGCCTACGGCAAGACGGGAAACTGGCTGATCGATCCGAACGACTACACCATCAGTTCGGTGCCATCCGGCGGCGACATTACCGGCCCAGCGCTGTCGAGCCTCCTCGCGACGACCAGCGTGACCATCCAGACGGCGACCATGGGTACTCCTGGCGGCGCCGGCGACATCTTCGTCGATGACCCCGTGTCGTGGAGTTCGGGCAACGCGCTCACCCTGGTGGCCGAACGCAACATCACGATCATCGGCAACGTCACCGGAACCGGGCTGAATTCACGCTTCGCTGCCACCGCGCCGGGCACCCTGAACGTCTTCGCCAACGTCACCGGTACCGGCCCCGGCGGTGGCGGCGGCGATGCCGTCCGTTACCAGGCCAACAACCTCGTGCTGAGCGGCACGACGACGGCCATCGCCGGTACGCTGAGTATCCAGCCCAACGATCCCGGCCGCTCGATCCGCATCGAAGCGACGCCGAGCGCGGGCGTCCTGAGCCTGACGCCAACCCAGTTCGCCACCCTGCGTGCGGATGCAGACCGGGCTATCGTGCTCTTTACACAGAACGGCGACATCAGCGTGGGGGCCGCGCTTGCCGGCAGCCAGATCCATGCCGGTTACCTGGCGCTGAGCACCCCCGGCGGCAACATCACCATCGACGCGCCGATCACGGGCGGGCCGGGACTGTTGGGGATCGGTCTTGAGGCGCTGGCGGGTGTCCGGATCAACAGTGCCGTCAGCACCCCGGGGGTCTTCAAGATCGATACAGCAGGGACGCTGACTGTTTCGAGCACCGGCCGCGTGAACGCGGCGGACGTCGAGTACCACGCCAATGACCTGGATCTGACCGGCACGACGACGAGCAGCGCAGCAAGTATCGGCATCCGGGCTTTCGATTCGACTCGCGCCATCCGCATCGAGTCGAGCCCGAGCGCCGGCGTGCTGAGCCTTTCCCCGGCAGAAATCGCCACCCTGCATGCACCGGCTGCCCATAACATTGTCATCGGATGGAGCGGCGGCGGCCCCCTGACGGTCGCCGCCGACCTCGACGCCAGCCATATCGATGCCGGAGACCTGCATCTGGGCGGCAGCAGCGTCGTGGTGAACGCTCCCATCACCTTCGGTTCGGGTGCGTCTGGCCTGCTCTTCGACACCGGCAGCGGCGGCGTCCAGATCAATGCGCCGATTTCCCTGACCAATGCCGATGGCTTGCTCAGCTTCCAGTTGAGCAGTGGCGGCCAGGTCCGCCAGTCGGCTGCGGCGCCGATAACCGCCAGACAACTGGTGGCAACCGGCAGCGGCGAGATCATTCTTGTCGATGCGGTCGGTGGCAACAGAATCGGCACCGTCGCCGCCGATCTGGGCAGCGGTAGCGTCGGTGACTTCGCGCTCATCAACGACAGCAGCACGGGAATTACGGTTGGCTCGGTCGATGGTGTCAATGGCATCACCGCCGTCAACATCCTCCTTTACACCGGCGGCAACATGACGCTCAACGCGCCGATTGTCGCCGTCGACAGGGGTTACGGATTTGGCCTCGGCCCCGTCTATACCGTGGACCCACTGTGCACCGGCACCTGCGTGCAGCCGCATATCGATCTACGCGCGGGCGGCAGCTTCACCAACAATGTCGGCGCCAGCGCTCTGACGCTCCCGGCCGGCAGCTTCTGGTCCCTGATCACCGACAAGCCGTCCACCACCTACCTGAACGGCCTGAGCGGGTATGTCGTGTCCTTTGACGGCGCCAGCATTCAAGGGGACATCCTGTTGTCGGCAAACCGGGTGTTCTACACGTCCGGCGGAGGCGATTCCTCGCTCGTCGGTCAAGTGAAAAGCGCCATCGTCACAACCGATACCCGGGTCAACGAGCAGTCGTCCGCCAATCCGCCGACCAACGGGCTGGTGTCGGCCGCCATCGCGCCCCCCGGAGGCCTGGGCAGCGGTGGCGCGGCGATGAGCAATTTCCCGAGCGGCAGCGCAACGAGCCAGGCCTCGTCGACAGGTACGCTGGCCAGCGCCACAACGAAAACGCCCCCCCCTCCACCGGAATTGATCGTCGACGCGAGCACGACCATGCCCCGGCTCGCCGGCGTGCTGAAGCTTGGCGACCTGCAGGCCATCAGCCGGCAGGTACACGCGGCGCGCAGCCAGCTCTTTGCCGACGCACTGGCTGTGCTGGCGAAGAATCCCGGCGCCGCCGACATTCCGGACTGCATTGACGGTCGCAGCGAGCTGTGCATCGCCACGCCGCTGCGAGCGGCGGACGACGGCTACCAACCGGCGGTCAGACGCAAGGTGGCGCTGCTGATCGGCAACAACGCCTACCGCTCGCCAATCCCCGAACTCGAGACCCCGATCAACGACGCCAACGCCATCGCCGCGCAACTGCGCGACCGATTGGGTTACGAGACCAGGGTGGTCGACAATGCCGACCGCCAGGAACTGGTCAAGGCCCTGAACGACCTGATCCGCAACACCGCGCGCAACGACAGCGTGCTGGTGATGTACTCGGGCCACGGTTATCTCGACGAGGCCACGCACACCGGTTACTGGCTGCCCACCGACGCTGACGTGCAGACGCCATACCAGTGGATCTCGAACCAGACGATTGCCCGCGCCCTGCGCAACATCCCGGCCAAACAGGTGATGCTGGTCTCGGACAGTTGCTACTCCGGTTCGCTGACCCGGGAAGGCAAGGTGACCGATAGCGTCCGCGTCAGCCGCGAGCAGACGCTGACGCGGCGCTCGGTGCTGGCGTTCTCCTCGGGCGGCGAGGAGCCCGTTTCCGACGAGGGCTACGACGACCATTCGATCTTTGCCTGGAACCTGATCCGGTCGCTCGAGCAGATGAAGGAAGAGACCTCGGGCCAGCAACTGCACGCCGCGATCAAGGCCGCGGTGGCCAGCGAGTTCCCACAGGTGCCGCAGTACGGCATCGTCGTTTCCGCAGGCCACGCGGAAGGCGGCGAGTATCTGCTGACGCCGGGGCGCGCGGGAGAGAAGCCATGACCACCACTGGAGCCTGGCCCCTGCGCCCGCCACACGATCCTGTTCTTCGGCAACGGCGCGCGGCGGCAACGCTGATCTGGACGCCGCTACTCCTCTGTCTGGCGAGCGAAGCCTGGGCGGCGCCACCGCCTGACGCCGGTTCGCTGCTGCGCGAGGAAATCCGCCGCGACCAGCCGCCCGCTGCGCCCTTCATGCCGCCCACACCCGATGCCGTCGACGGTGCCAAGAGTGCCACCGACAGCGGCCCGAAGACCGAGGTCCGAGCCTTTCGCGTGACCGGCCTGAGTGCGGTAGCGGAGTCCGAGGCGCAGGCCTTCCTCGCCGCCTTCGCCGGTCAGCTACTGAGCGTGGACGGCCTGCAGCGTGTCGCCGCGAAGTTCGAGGCGTGGTTGCGCAAGCGCGGCCTGTTTGCCGCCCGCGCCTACGTGCCGCCGCAGGAGATCAAGGATGGCGTCGTCGAACTGCGCGTCATCGAGGGCCGTGTCGAAGGTATCGACATCAAGCGCGCACCGGATACGCGCCTCTCCGACGACAGGCTGCGCGCCATGCTGGCCGGCGCGCTGCCACCAGGAAGCGCACTCGAGGAAGAGCGCCTGGAGCGCGGCCTGCTGCTCATCAACGACCTGCCAGCAACCAGCGCCCGTGCGGTACTGACACCGGGCGAGGAACTCGGCGGTACGCGCGTCCTCATCGAGGCCGGGCAGGGAGCGGTCCTCGCCGGCACCATAGACATGGACAATGCCGGCAACCGCTACACCGGCAGGGCGGAACTGGGCGCCGGGATAGCGATCAACGACGCCTATGGACTCGGCGACCAGTGGAGCCTGCGCGGCCTGGTCAGCGAAGGCACTTCCTTCGTGCGCGGCAGCTACGCGCTACCCCTCGGCGATGATGGCTGGAGAGCCGGCGTCGTCGCCATCGAATCGCGTTACCGGCTGTGCTGCGGCGATTCGACGATGTCGGCATTGCGCGCAAATGGCGAAGCCTCTTCGCTTGCCGGATTTGTCACCTATCCGCTGCTGCGCACCCGCCTGAATAACCTCAGACTTCCGGATCTCGAAGGAAACCCGGATGGCACTTCAGACTAGAGCAAAGGTCATTTTTGCTCCGGTTTCCGGATGCGGGAATTCCTGTTGGGTGAGTTCGTCCAGGAGAGCGGCGATGGCACGATCATGGACCGGACTGGCCATCCGGTGAATCTTGACGGTCAGTGTGTTGGCGGCGGTGTTGGGCTGGATATCAGCAGCAGAAACGAACAACTCGCGAATGAGCGCGCGCGCCTCGTCCTCGTTCTTCAAGTGGCGGCGTAATAGCGCCACCATCGCGGTCTCGGCCCGGTAGGCGACCATTTTTATGGTATCGCAGAGTATCTTGTTCAGCGGCGGCAGTTGGGTCGGCCGCTCGGCCTCGGGCAGGCTGTCGATCGTCACTTTTCGGGAGGTTGCCTTGCGCTTTGAGAGAAGTCGCTTGAGTTCCTCCTGAACGGCTTGAAGCGATTCAACCGACTCGGCGTTTTTCTGGATTTCCCCGCCGTCGTTCAGCGCCGTCCTGGCGAGTTCGGCCTGGAGCTTTCGTTCGCTCTGGCGGGTTTGCCTGACGGCTTTGTCGAGCTCCCGCCAGCGGGGATTGACGACTGGGTGAGTGCCGGGAAGAGATTCGGCTCCGTACTCGACAAGTCCATCAATATCATAGTGTTCCATCATGTACGCGAAGTAGTTTTCCTGGCACCAACGGGCGAACATCCGGCCCGCGATGGTGGTGTTTCCGAGTTGCCTGGCGGTCGTGATCACGGCCGTTTGATGTCCGGTCTGGGTCAGCCGACGGACTTCGCTGACGGCGAGGCTGTTCGCGTCGGCGCCGAGTCGGGTTTCGCGCATCGCCAGTTTCATCCGGGTGCTGCCGCCGGCCGGCAGACGGACTTCCTGGTCCTGAAACTCGTCTTCGGGCCAGAGGGCCTTGACGTTCTTGCGGTAGGTCAGGGCGCCGATGCGCTGTTTCCAGAGTCTGCCGAGGAGACTCTGGGTCGCCCCTTCGCGATCGAAGACCATCACAAACCGGTGCAGGGTCGGGTCGGCGTCCAGTTCGCCCGGTGTCGGCTGTGCCGGGACGATGTCCAGCAACTGGGGAACGATGTCCTTGAGCAGGGTCTCGGCGAGTCCGTCATTGAGCGGCTGCGATACCACGAAGAAGGGGCGACCCAGGGCATCATTGACCCAGTAGTCGGTGGTGCCCCGCAGGCACAGGCGTTCGCGCGAGACGTAGCGTCGTGAGAGATTGGCTTGCTTGCCGTGATACACCCGAACATGTCCATCGACATAAAGGTAACCGGCTTCTGCGGGCTCGCTTGCCATCCAGTTCTTCGCCAGGTCCCGCATCCAGGCCGCCGGGTCGCCTGTCTTGGCCAGCAGAGTGATCTTTTCCCGCAGGGTGCGGACCTCCGGCACCCGGTCAAGGCCGATGACTTTGCCCAGCTCTCCGGGCGGGGTTTGTCGCAGATGTTCCGGACGCTTGATTCGCCCCAGCGCCATGAAGCCGAGGACGAGAAGGATATGCAAGGCGCTGTAGAATCCCCGTGGCAGCTTGAGATGGCGACCCAGGCCGGTCAGCAGCCCGTTGGCGCATAAGGCCGGTAGCCCGGCCAACAGCCCTCCCATCGCCACATCATGGCTCGCTTCGAAGCGCGTCGTTGCACCGGTCGCCAACCCCAGCGCCGCCTGGATCCGCTCGTCCGCGCGCGTGCAGGCGGTTCCCATCCCCGCAGCGGCTTCCGCATCCGCCCGGCTGCGCTCGCTCTTGGTACTCGCCGGTGCCGACTCCACCCGCTCTGGTGGCAGGGGCGCCAACTGCGGCACACCCTGGCGACGGATCGCCTTGCGCAGCGTCGACTCCTTGACGCCCACCTGTCGCGCCACTTCAGACGGTCGCTTTCCCTCGCTCAGCAACCGCGCGCATTCGGCACTCTTGTCCGGCGTCATGATCCGCGGCTTGCTCGGCGCCGCCGGCCGAAAGAAAGACGATGGCCCCGCTTTGCGGCTTTGTCCCACCCAGTTCATCAGCGTGCGGTGCGGAATGCTCAGCGGTGCCCTTTCCAGTTCCACCGCCTTAACGTGCCCGTTTTCCATCAGGCTGGCCAGCGCGAATCTTCGGCTGGCGTCGTCTCCTGCCGCGTGCGAAAAATAGTTGTCCCCTCCAACGAAGTAGGTCACCTGGCCATCCTTCTCCAGAATCGCCAATCCTTCCCCTACCTTCTGCGCACCATCAGGAAAACCCGGAAGCCACGACTGTCTCAACACCTTCGCACTCCTTGGCAACGTGAGGCGCCCGATTATGCCAATAACAACCTACTGCTCGGCGAATAAAGTGCTACCTCGAATTCCTGAATTTTACCTCCATACCCCGCCGAGATCCGGAAATCTGAACCTGTCGGTGTCGGCCAACTGGGCGAGCCAGAGCTTCGTCAACCGCGCCCTGGGGGTGACGACCAGCGACATCGAGAGCAAGACCCTGACACTGGGACTCAGCGGCGACCGCAGCAACCTGCTCGGCCTCACCGGCCTCGGCGCCTACACCAGCTATTCTGCGCAATGGGTGTCGGGCCGGATCACGCTCGACGGCTGGGCGGCGAACAAGCGCCAGGATGCGGTGACTGCACAGGCACAGGGCGGCTTCGACAAGGGCAGCGCGCAGCTCGTGCATCTGCTGCGCTTGTCGAAAACCTCGGCGCTGTATGCGGCGCTGTCCGGGCAAGTGGCCAGCAAGAACCTCGACTCGTCGCAGAAGTTCGTCCTCGGCGGACCGCAGGGCGTGCGCGCCTACCCGACCGGCGAAGCCAGTGGAGACGAAGGCTGGCTCCTTAACCTCGAGTGGCGCCGCGAAATCGACCGCCACTGGCGTCTCGTGGCTTTCCTCGATCATGGCGAAATCCGCTTGCACCGCAACCCGTGGTCGACCTGGAACGCGTTGACGCCAAATCTGGACAACCAGTACGGGCTCTCCGGCTTCGGCGCCTCGGCGGTGTGGACGCCGACGGCCAACAGCCAGATCTCGGCAACGCTGGCGCAGCGCCTCGGCAACAACCCGGCCAGCGACGTCAACGGCAATGACTCCGACGGCCGCGCACGCAGCCCGCAACTCTGGGTCCAGGTCAGCGCCGCCTTCTGAACGCAGCGCGGGCGGCGCGGCGCCGACAACGCTGCGCCAACCGGCCCCGTCCGCTACCGCTCGCCCGCCTGCTGCGCGAGGTTGCGCTGCATGAGCGCGAAGAAGCGGTCGTAGAAGGGTCCGGCGGGAATCGTTTCGCTCGCCACCTTGACCAGCGAATCGTCGGAAGCGGCGAGCGGGATCGACAACGAGCCGAACGCGGCGACGCCGACGGTCGCCGAGTTCGGGCTCTTCTTGAGCGCGTAACGGTCCTGGATCGCATTCACATAGGCTGTCGACACGTGCTCCTGCCCGCCCTCCGGCGCGCAGACGACGTTGAAGACGATTTGCACATGCACCTCGCCCTCGGGCTGGAAGTTCTTGCTGGCGCTGATGAAATCGCGCTTCAGCGTGCTCAGCACGTAGCCCTGGCTGAGCAGGGCGCGCCGCGCCGCCTCGCAGGTCGCGTCGACATCGGCGTCGAACAGCCGCGAAAAGGTTTCGTTGGCTTCGAAGCCTTCGTTCTGGTAGACGGCGACGCTGCTCCGCGTGCTGCCGCAACTGGTCAGCAGGCCAAGCAGCAGTATCGCGGCAAGCGTCCGGAAGGACGAGGGAAAGGACGGGGAGCGGAAGTTGAGCAGCACCGGCGAGAGTATAGGTGGCCCTGTCAGGCAAGGTCAAACGCCGACCGCCTGCCGATCGGCGACGCCTGCGCGCCTGACGCGGAAGGTGGCGGGCAGGTAAGGACGCTTGCCCGGCGCGTGCTCGTCGGCGAGCGCCGCTGCCAACCCAGCGACCGCCCGCGCGACCGTGAGAAAATGCCCGAAGCGGTGCAACATACCGATACACTGTCTTGTAGAGCTGGTGTCTCCCACTCGAAAAGCCTTCGCAAGACCGCTTGCGCACGAGCCCGTTCGGGCTTGAAACGAACCATCAATGGCCTCATCGATACGTTCCCTGCTTGGTGAACTGAAAAACCTGGCGACCCGGATTGCCCCGGGCCTTTCGTCCCGCTTCGCCGGCACGCTCGACTCGCTCCGCCAGCCGACTCGGCGAGGGGTGATCCGGACACTGCTGGCGGTACCTGCGCTGTTGCTGCTCTATGTCCTCATCCTCATCCCGTTCACGCCAAGCATCAGCAACATCCGCAAGGCGTCATCGGAGCACCCGGCGCAAATCCTCTCGGCAGATGGCAAGAGACTCACCGAGTTCAAGCAATCCAACCGGGAATGGGTCGCACTCGCCGAGATCTCGCCATATGTCATCAACGCCCTGATCGCCACGGAAGATCACCGCTTTTATGACCATTTCGGTCTCGACTGGCGACGCACCGCTGCCGCGGCGCTCAACAGCCTCAGGGGCGACCGCCAGGGGGGCTCGACGCTCACCCAGCAACTCGCCCGCAACCTCTACCCGGAGGAGATCGGCCGGGCGCCGACGCTGACCCGCAAGATCAAGGAAGCCATCACGGCATTGAAGATCGAGGCCATCCACAGCAAGGACGAAATCCTCGAGACCTACCTCAACACCGTACCCTTCCTCTACAACGCCTACGGTATCGAGATGGCGGCGCGTACCTATTTCGATACCTCGGCCGACCGGCTCGATGTACTGCAGAGCGCGACGCTGGTCGGCATGCTCAAGGGCAACAGCTACTACAATCCGGTGCTCAATCCCGAGCGAGCGCTGCAGCGACGCAACACGGTGCTGAGGCAAATGGTCAAGCGCGAGAAATTGACCCCGAAACAATTCGACTCGCTCAGCAAGCGGCCCATGCGTATCGACTTCGAGCGCCAGACGGAACCGCCGGGACCGGCACCCCACTTCGCCAGGCAACTGCGCAAGTGGCTGATTGCCTGGGCCGACCGCAACGACTACAGCATCCATGGCGACGGGCTGGTGGTACGCACAACCATCGATTCCCGGCTGCAGGCAGCCGCCAACCAGGCCGTGACGCGCCAGGGCAACAGCTTGCAGAACATCGCCAACGCAGCATGGGGAAAGCGCTCGGCGTGGGGCACCGACTCCAGCCTGGTCCAGGCCTTCATCCGCGAATCGCCGGAGTACGCCGCCGCAATCGCCAAAGATCGGACGCCTGCACAGGCCATGCTGGAACTGCAGGCCGACAAGGACTTCATGCGGGCGCTGCGTCAGCAAAAGACGCAGATACAGATCGGTTTCCTGGCCATCGACCCGCGCAACGGCCACATCAAGGCCTGGGTCGGCAGCCGCGACTTCGAGCAGGAGGCCTTCGACCATGTGCAGCAGGCACGCCGCCAGCCCGGCTCGACCTTCAAACCCTTTGTTTACGGCGAAGCCTACCGCCAGGGCGCCAGCCCGGACGACAGACTGATCGACCAGGCGGTGGAAATCGCGGTCGGCGGTAGCGAGGTCTGGCGGCCCACTGATGGTGCAGCGCCAAGCGGCGAGGCGATGAGCCTGAGCGACGGGCTTGCCTACTCGAAGAACACCATCACCGCGCAACTCATCCAGCAGGTCGGCCCCGCCAAGGTGGCCAGACTCGCCCGCCACATGGGCGTGCGCCAGAGCAAGCTCGAAGCCGTGCCATCGCTCGCCCTGGGCACCAGTCCCGTCACTCTCAAGGAAATGGTTGCCGCTTACGGGACGATCGCCAATGGCGGTGGCTACCTCGAGCCGCTGCTGGTCAGCCGCATCGAAGACCGCGACGGCCGGGTCATCGAGGAATTCAGCCCGCAAGACCCCGACATTGCGCTCGAACCCGACGTCGCCTACACCCTGATCGACAACCTGCGCGGCGCAATCAACCGCGGCACCGGCCGAGATATCCGCAGCCGCTATGGCATCCGCGCCGACGTGGCCGGCAAGACCGGCACGACGCAGGACAACGCGGACGGCTGGTTCATCCTGATGCACCGACAGTTGGTCGCCGGGGCGTGGGTCGGTTTCAACGACAGTCGCGTCACGCTGCGCAGCGACTACTGGGGTCAGGGGGCGCACAGCGCCTTGCCGGTGGTCGGCGACTTTTTCGGGAACGCCCTGCGCGCTCGCCTCATCGATCCACGTGCTCGTTTCGCGGCACCGGAGGACACCGGCCTCTGGGCGCGCATCACCGGCTGGTTCCGCAGACTCCTGTCGCCGGAACCCGTCGCCGAGCCCAGGCCGCAACGGATTGTCAAACCCGCCCAAAAACAACAGCCTCGCGAGGACCCGGCGACGCCGGCTCCGAACGTATTGCCCCCCCAGGCTCAGGATGACCCGCTGCAGGAGAAGATCGATCAAATCATGAAAGAGAGCGACGAAGCCGAACAGCTGCCCACCGATCCAGCAGCGGCGGCGAAGCTGGAGGACTCGCGTTGAAGCAGGGCCTGCGGCACCTCCCTTTCTTGGGGAGCGGCATTCAGCTCATGGCGATCCGACTTGCGGCTGGGTGCATCGCCGTGGCCCTGATTTTTGCCACTGAACTGGCGGCTGCGGATTTCGCAAGCAGGGGCGGGCCTGAGCCCGCCAACATTGCCGAGATAGGGGAATTGCTCCGCACCGACCCCTACGATCTCGAACTGCTGATCAGCTTCGGCACCTCCAAGGGTGGGTCAGCCGGCCACCTCGCGCTGGCGCTCCGGGACGACAACACTGACGACGATCTGGTCTACTCGGCGAACTTCTATGCCGACCGCCGCCCCGAGCACGACCAGGCGTTCTATACAGATGACCTCATGCTCGCCGTTCCGAAACTCGAGTACCTCTTCAAGACGACCTCATCTCTCGGGGAAACCGCCTCATTCGGCCTGGACTTCGGCGAGATCTACAAACGCTCGGTCGTCGGCGTGCGCGTCTATGGTGTGCCAGCAGGCGAAAAGGAGGCTCTGGCGAGCTTCTTCGGGCGCATCAACGCCGACTTTCATGCCCGCGCCGCGCGCACGGCATACCACGACGGGGAAATCAAGTACGACTACCTGCTCTTCAACTGCGCCAAGAGCATCGGCTCGGCATTCAAGTTTGGTGCTGGCTACGAGGAACTTGCGGTGACCAGCCCGCGGCGCCTCTCGCTGACGCGGCTGGCAGCCGCTGCCAACGCCAACCTGCCGACCGAGATGGCCATGAAGCTGATCAGCGAATGGAGCCGGCGCGGCTACGCCATCGACGTGGTGCTCTACAAGAAGTATGGCGGCTCGACCTACATCGACCCGCATGAAGAAGAGAAGGTGGCTTTCAAAGATCTGCCCAACCGTTTCCCCTCGGTTCGCTCCCGCGATTTCCGCCGAGAAGAAGGCGCCTACCGGGACTTCGACAACCTCTACGCGATGTACCTGCTCTACAACCTGGGCAAGTACAGCGTGTGGGTCAATGAAGCGACGCAAGGTCTCGAGATAGAGAAGGAGAAGCAACCGATGGCCTACGACGAGGCGGCAGCACTGGCAAAGACCAATGCCAGGTCGGACAGCAGGAGCTACCGCAGACACCTGCGCTTCCTGCCCCGGGGAATCCGGATTGGTGAAGCTCCGGACAACTCGCATCTGTACGATTACACGCATGGCGGCAAGGCAGATTGAGGCCATGCGTCGGGCAGCCAACTATCTCCCCATCCTGATCACGGCTTTCTGCATCCTTGCCATGATCGTCCAGGGTCCGATCCCACAAACGGAGAACTACCATGCCTTCGCCGACGAGACTTCTTTCCTCGGCATTCCTCACGCGCGCGACGTGCTGTCCAATCTTGGTTTCGCCTGCGTGGGCCTGTGGGGATTGCTGGGCCTCTGGCGGCACCGCCGTCACCCCGGCATCGCGCGCGGCTGGCCGGGCTATGCGCTGTTCCTGATCGGCCTGATCCTGACCGCATTCGGTTCGGCCTACTACCATTGGCTGCCGGACAATGCCCGCCTGGTCTGGGATCGCCTGCCAATCGCACTCGTCTGCGCCGGCCTGCTTGCCGGGGTCTGGGCCCAGACGGCCCTGCCACCGGGCCGTGCCGGCATTGTCACCGGGCTGCTCGCCGTGTATGCGGTGCTCAGCGTGCTCTGGTGGTATTGGACCGAACTGAACGGACAGGGCGACCTGCGCCCCTATCTCCTGCTACAAATACTGCCGATCCTGTTGATCCCGCTCTGGCAGGCAATTCACCGCACACCGGCAGTCGAACGACTCTGGTTCGGCGCAGCCCTTCTCCTCTACGTTCTCGCCAAGGTTGCCGAAGTCAATGATCATGCCCTGCTCGCCGCGACATACTCTGCGTTGAGCGGCCACACGCTGAAGCATCTGCTTGCCACCGCGGCGGCCGCGGCGCTGGTGTATCGGCTCCTGCAGGCAGTAAGGTCGGCGGCGCCATTGGCCGTTTCATCACGATAGGGGTTTCAGTTCTCGAGATCCGCTTTCATCGGTCGCCCTCAATCACCTGCACGGTCGGCTTTCCCGAAAAAGAGAGCCCATATTTTTTCCTCCCCGAGCACCCGCCCAAGTTCCTTAACGGCGAAGAAAGGGATCAAAGCGACGAAGATCACCAGGGATCCGGCGAGCAATTCGTGCGGCCCCCTGTCAAGGAACTCAGCGAAACCGCCGGCGAGTCCGTTTCCCGTCCAGAGGCCCTTGATCGCATGCTCGACAAGGTTGAGAACGACGACCAGAAAAGTGAAGACCACAGCCTTGTAAAGGGTCGGGAAGATCAGGGGACGTTGCTCAAGGCTGCGCCCCAGGCGGAACACGGCGCCGATCATGATCACTTTCCCGAGGATCAGCGCCTGGATCACTGCCACCCAGTAATTCGTGTAGATGATGTCATGGGCGGCGAGAACGAGTCTCCGGTACTGCGTGAAAGCGGCGAATACGAGCGTCAGATAAATGACGTTGATCGCATACTCGGCCATCTCGTGGACGAATTTTTCCTTCCAGCGTCCAGTTTGCCGCTCAGTGCCAGCCATGAACCACCTCCCTCCCGAGGCGAAGTCCTGCTGCGCCGCACATGCTCGGTGGCACCTGCAAAGTCGTCGCCACGAAGACCCGCCGATTCGTTCAATTCGCCAGTAGGCGAGTGTGGAACCGCGACAGCATCCCGCCCGCCAGCGTCCTCGCCGTGAACCCGTGCTGCACGAGCGCGCGTGTTGCGTAATAGGCTCGCTGACCGGAGCGGCAAATGACCAGGATCTCCCGATCGCGGGGAAGCTCGTCGAGGCGCGCCCGGAGCTGGCCAAGCGGGATGTTGAGCACGCCCGGCACGCTCTCCACGGCGAGTTCGCCGGGCTCGCGCACATCGAGCAGGAACGCGTTGTCGGCAGCATCCCAATGAGTCAAGGGCATGTCGCCGCAGAGGATATCCGCAGCGACCATGCCCGCGAAGTTGACCGGATCCTTCGCGCTTCCGAACTGCGGCGCGTAGCACAGCTCGGCTTCTTCGAGGTCATGGATCGTCGCGCCCATCTGGAGCGCCATGGCGAGAGCGCTGATGCGCTTGTCTACCCCATCCTCGCCGAGCGCCTGCGCACCCAGGAAACGTCCGTCGGATTTCCGGAAGAGCACTTTCATCGCAATCGGCCGCGCACCCGGGTAGTAGCCGGCGTGCGAATTCGGGTAGAGGTAGATCTTTTCATAATCGCTGTCGCCGAGCCGCTTGAGCGTTTTTTCGCTGGCGCCGACCCAGGCGGCGGCGGCACCGAACAGCCCGATGATCGACGTGCCCTGGGTGCCGCGGAAGCGGGACTGGCGCCCGGCGATCACGTCGGCGGCGATGCGGCCCTGCCGGTTCGCCGGCCCGGCGAGCGCGATGAGACTCCACTCGCCGGTCACGAAATCCCTGACTTCGATCGCGTCACCGACGGCGAAGATGTCCGGGTTGCTGGTGCGCATCTGCTCGTCGACGCGAATCCCGCCGCGTTCGCCGATAGCGACGCCGGCCGTCTTCGCCAGAGCCGTCTCCGGACGCACGCCAAGCGCGAGGATCACGATGTCGGCCGGATGCACCTTGCCCGACTTCGTCAGAACCTCAAGCGAGCCGTTCGCGGCCTGCTGGAATCCGGCCACCCCGTCATTGAGCGCGAGACGGATACCGTGACGCTCCACGTAGCTCTCCACGATGCGCGCCATGTCCTGATCGAGTGGCGCCAGGACCTGATCGAGCATCTCGACCAGGGTGACTTCGAACCCGCGATGCACGAGGTTCTCGGCCGTTTCAAGGCCGATGAATCCGCCGCCGATGACCACCGCGCGGGTCTTCGGCCTGAGCGTCTGGAAGCCCGAGTACTTGTCCATCCCGGAGAGGAACAGCGAACCCCGTTCGATCCAGTCGCGGATCGCCCGCGCATCGGGCACGGTGCGCACCTGGAAGATTCCGGGCAGGTCGATTCCCGGCAAAGGCGGGCGGACAGACGACGCGCCGGGCGACAGCACGAGCTTGTCGTAGGGCTCGCTCGTCACCTCGCCAGTCTCCAAATTGCGCAGATCGATGGTCTTCGTGTCCGGCGACACCCGGATGGCTTCGCAATTCGTTCTGACATCGACATTGAACTGCCGGCGGAAGGTGTCCGCAGTCGCTACCAGGAGGCTCGATTCCTTTTCGATCACGCCACCGACATGGTAGGGAAGCCCGCAATTGGCGTAAGAAACGTACGGCCCGCGTTCGACCATGAGGATTTCCGTGTTTTCGTCCAACCTGCGCAGCCGTGCCGCGCACGAGGCACCACCAGCCACGCCGCCGACGATGACGACCTTGTTTCTTGCACTCCCGCTCTTTGCTTCCATGACGCTCTCCTGATGATCAACCAATCCCTTGCCAGGCGGATACCCAGCAGCGCATTCATGGATTCTAATCCGATAAATCACCTGGAAGCCGTGCCCCAACGAGAAGAGAAGTGACTCGACGAAGTGCAGGTCAAGGTTCACCACCGTCTGCGGCGCGCACCAACCCGGCGCGGTGTGCCTGAGCCCGACGACGCCGCGACGATGGCGAATGGCGGTGGCTACCTCGAGCCGCTGCTGGTCAGCCGCATCGAAGATCGCGACGGCCGGGTCATCGAAGACTTCAGCCCGCAGGATCCCGACATAGCGCTCGAACCCGACGTCGCCTACACCCTGCTCGACAACCTGCGCGGCGCAATCAACCGCGGCACCGGCAGAGATATCCGCAGCCGCTATGGCATCCGCGCCGACGTGGCCGGCAAGACCGGCACGACACGGGCGCCGCGGACGGCTGGTTCATCCTGATGCACCGGCAGTTGGTCGCCGGGGTGGTGGGTGGGTTTCAACGACAGGCGCGTCACGCAGCGCAGCGACCACTGGGATCCGGGGGCGCACAGCGCCGTGCCGGCCCCGGCACCTTGAGGACATTACCCTCTTTATTACATCCTTTCACGCCAATTGCCCCTTCTCTGCCAGAGCGCACCGGGGCCTCGGCCGATGCAGTCGACGGACTGTCCTTTCTGCGTATTCAGCACCCGCCGGATCATGTCCCGGCTCACCCCCGGGCAGGCACGCTCCAGGTCGGCCAAGGAGAACGTTCCCGGCATCTTGGCGATGGCCTCCAGCACCATCTGGGTTTTCGATCCTCGTGGCTCCGAGGTTTCCCCAACCCGTTCGACGAACTCACGATAAGCGCTCTTGAGGATGAACAACACGTAGTTGATGTAATGCCACGGATCGTGCTTGGCCTCGTGCCAGCGCTGCGAACTCAGTTCCAGTGTCTCGTAGTAACGGTCCTTGTTCTGCTCGACCAGACGTTCCAGGCTGATGTAGCGTCCGACCTCGAAACCCAGTTGGTAGCTCTGCAACAGCCAGATCAGCCGGGACACCCGGCCATTACCATCGCGGAACGGATGGATGCACAGGAAATCGAGATTGAACGCGGCCAGCGCGATCAGCGGCGGAACCCAGCGCTCTTCGAGGCAGGCCCGCCAGTCGCCGACCAATCGGGCCATGGCTGCCGGCGTCTCCTTGGCAGGCACGGTGCGAAAGCGCACCCGCTCGCGCCCATCGGGATAGCGTTCGATGATGTCGCCATCCTTCTCCTTGTACAGACCGGCATCCCAGATCTGTCCCCGCGTCATCGCGTGGAGACGCTGGATGGATTCGGTGGCAATCGGGATGCGCTGGGCATCCTGGTGAATCCAGGTTACGGCATCGCGGTAGCCGCGCACTTCTTCCTCATCGCGATCCCGAAACAGCGGTCTGGCCGATACGACCACATCGCGGACCCGCGACGGCTCGACGGAAACACCCTCGATGCGGTTCGATGAGACAGCGCTTTCGATCAGCGCATGCTCGCGCAAGGCCTTGAGGCGCAGCGGTGACTGCCGGGTGTAAAGCTCCTGCTTACCGCGGAATTCGCCGAGGTCCGAGAGATACCAGGCCGTGGCGGGAGGTATAGACGATTTCCCAGCGGCAAACAGTTTCAGCGTACTCGTCATGCTTTATCCTCTTCTGCCGATTCGACATACAAGTTGAAGAGGGACCAATGAACAGCGGGGTTTTGCGGACGGCATACCAAATTGCTCGTCCCAACACCGAAGTGCCGAAGAGAATCGACGTGGGTGGAGTATGCAGCAGAGCGAATTCCATATACTGTCCCCAGAACTCGCCCCAGCCATCAATTCACACCCTCCTCCAATGAACGACAAACCACAAAACGAAAGATACAAGGGGTGGGGTGCCCGAAGGGCTCGGCTTGGGGTCCCGGGGCCCCGTTCCACACGAAACGGACTAAACCCTGATGTTTCTAATGATTGCCGCTGCAAAGTTACGGTGTGCTGGGCGTACGACCGATGTGATCGCCGGGCGCTCACATTGTGTTGTGGTCAGAATGGCGTGCAGTTCGTAAAAGGTCCATTCTGCATACATGTATAGTTAGGCGACGGGCGGTGCATGTGCTCTGCTGGTGCCTGATTCCGCTGACGTGTAGCGTTTAGCATTTCGTTACGTGCATTTAATTCGGCCACTTTCTTGTCAAGCAAGTAGGCCCATTCGGTTTCGTGCATCGCTCGTGCGTCCATCTTCTTTGCGAGGTAACGTTGATACGATTCCATCTCACGCGTCATGTCATCTTCCAATGGCAGGATCTGGTCGCGGAGTTCGTAGAAGCGATTAACCATTTCGGACCACGAGATACGTCCACTTCTTGCTAGTTGGTAGCCCTGTAATTCAGTTCTATGGAGAGCCTGACAGCGAGAAGCATACTGAGGTGGGCAGTCGGCAAACCCAAGTGGTGTTGGCTTTGAGGCAAGATAAGGGCCGTCAGCAAGTGCTGTTGAACAAGTCAACGCTATCGCCAGGGTAAGTGTGGCTCGGCTACAGCAGTGCTTTAGGTGGTTCATCTAGTTCTCCAGCAATGCGATCGGAAGCGACCAAACGCGATGCTATTTGAATTGCAGAGGGAGCGCCATAGCGGGTACACCGGTCAGGGCTCCCGCACTCGGATAGCATAGTCTACGTCGCTATATTCAGAGAGGCAAGAATTGTTCACGGGCATGAATTTATGCCAATAGCTTTTAAACCCGCGCGAAATCGGGTCTACTCTCGTCTTTTGGACGACAGAAATAACTCTGACGAGGGGGGCAAGCCTGATGTGTTGTTTCCGGGAAGTGGATGACCCGCGCAAACCCAGCAATGGGACGCTGCATGACTTTCTGGAGATTCTCGTGATTGCTATCGCCGCTGTCCTCTCCGATTGTGACACCATCGAAGACATCGCCCATTGGGAACGTGAGAAGGAAGATTGGTTGCGTCAGTTCCTGGTGCTGCGGAACGGTGTGGCCTCCGAGGAAACGTTTCTGCGCATCTTCCGAGCCCTCGACCCGAAGCAATTTGAGGCGGCGTTCCGCCGTTGGGTGGCTGGGGTGGTCGGTACCCCGAGAGGCGGCCTGGGGGTCGATGGCAAGACGGTACGAAATTTCGGGGACAGCATACCAAATTGCTCATTCCAACACCGAAGTGCCGAAAAGGGTCGACGCGTGTGGAGTGTGCAGCGGTGCGAATTCGAAATACTGTCCCTAAAATCTCCAAGCGCAATGCATCCAAATAGGCTTCGGTGCTGGCTACAGCGGCCTCAACAAGGGCACTCACAGGAAGGTCAGGCATGGCTCGTGGCATCGTCTCCGGCACAACCAGTGCGTCGAATTAGTCGCAACTGACCGTTTTCTGGGCCACTGTCTGTTCCACGAAGAACTGGGCAGTCGGAGCCTGGCGACGTGGGGTGAAGGGGTTGCGGGAACAAGAGAGGATATACCACGTTGCTTGGGAGTCATCGTCAAGCATGCTGCTCGGCTGATCCCACGGAGCTATCCGGTAGCTTCTCGAGAATCGCCTGCCAGTGAATGACGATTTCAGGGAAGATGGCCGGCGAGCGTTCGCCGGCCATTTCGGCAATTTCCGGGCCGCCGTAGATGCCGTCCTTCAGCGTGTACAGCGTAATGACACGGTCGACCGGGTGAACCAGCCAGTATTCTCGGACACCGGCGCGTTCGTAGAGGGCGCGCTTGGTCAGGTGGTCGTGGCGGGCGGTGGCGGGGGAGAGGACCTCAATGATCCAGTCCGGGGCGCCGTGAATGTTGTTCTCGGTGACCTTGGCCGGGTCGCAGACGACCAGAATATCGGGCTGGACGACGGTCGTCGCCTGATCATCAGCGTCGCTCGCTGCCGACAACAGGATGTCGACCGGAGCGATCAGGGCGCGGCAGGAGGCGCCATCCAGGGCTTGATCGATCTGTCTGAAAAGCTGACCAATCATCGTCTGGTGGCTGATCGTCGGCGCCGGCGCCCTCGCGTAGGCCACGCCATCGATCAGTTCCCAACGCTCGCCAGCGGGCCATTTCCGGTAGTCGGCATAGGTAAGACGGTGATCGGTGGCTTTCGGCAAGGCCATGACGTTGATTCCGGCAGGGCAGACCCGATCATTGTGCCTTGATGCCTGCCCCCATGGCAATGACAGGATCAGGCCATCCACTCCGACAACATTTGTTCGTTTCACGCAAGCCGGCGATGGAGGCTCGCCTAAGGGGCTAGACCTCGTTGATGGGAATGTTGTGCGGAAGCTTCAAAGCCCAGCCAGGAAACAAGGCTGTGGGTGTGGATGGGTGCGGAAGACGGATTGCGGCGACGGACTGGAAACGCGGCTGGAAGCGCTTTCCGGCGGGCTGCGTCGACTGACCTACCGCCCGCAACCCGTCCGGCACGTCTAGATCCCGAAGGGTAACGAAGGTAGACGCCCACTGGGGACACCCAGTTTTGAAAAGTGCATCGTCCAAGATCGGCCTTGCGAAATTCTGCTAGCGATCGGGGAAGCAGGTTTTGGCGCCTGTGCCTGTGGGTTTCGACCGGGCCGTAATGCCCACCAGGCGCTCGAGCGACTGGGGGAAACCGTCACCTCGAAGGCGATGCAAACGGCTAGTCGAGGCCGAAGGTCGGGCGGACCCACGGCAGTGCCGAGCGGCCGATCTCCGATGAGTTCGCTGCCGTTCGTGCGGCTCTATTTCCTGGGCCGCTACGGCCGGCTCCGGCCGATAGTAGCCATTGAGCCGTTTTCAGCGCAGCAGCCACACAGAGGCGCCGGGTGCACCCCACGACCGTCGAGCGCCGGCGATCGGCGGGAAGTCGTCATTCTCTTGCGAACCCCTCCTGTCCGGTCAACAGCAGGCCGCGGCAGCCCCCCGCCGGCGCTCAATGCGCCTCGTCCCAGTTGGCGCCGACGCCCACGTCGACGACCAGCGGCACGCGCAAGCTGGCGAAGTCGGTCATCAGCCGCGGCAGTTCGCCGCGCACGCGTGCCAATTCGTCGTCCGGCACTTCGAGGACGAGTTCGTCGTGCACCTGCATCAGGAGGCGCGTCTGCAGGCGCTCGGCGTCGAGCCAGCCCTGCACGGCGATCATCGCCGACTTGATGAGGTCGGCCGCCGAGCCTTGCATCGGGGCGTTGATCGCCGCCCGCTCGGCGCCCTGGCGGCGGCCGGCCTGGCTCGAACGGATTTCCGGCAGCCATAGCCGGCGGCCGAAAACGGTTTCGACGTAGCCCTGCGTCCTGGCCGCCTCGCGCGTCGTCGCCATGTAGCGCGCGACCCCCGGGTAACGCGCGAAATAGCGCTCGATGTAGGCCTGCGCGGCGCCACGTTCGAGATCGAGTTCGCGCGCCAGGCCGAAAGCGCTCATGCCGTAGATGAGGCCGAAGTTGATGACCTTGGCGACGCGCCGCTGGTCCGGACCGACGTCGACCGGCCGGACGCCGAAAATCTCGGCGGCGGTGGCGCGATGCACGTCCTCGCCCTGCGCGAAGGCTTCGAGCAGGCGCGCGTCTTCCGACAGATGCGCCATGATGCGCAGCTCGATCTGCGAATAGTCGGCCGAGACGAGCGAACTGCCCGGCGGCGCGATGAAGGCGGCGCGGATGCGCCGGCCTTCGGCGGTGCGTACCGGGATGTTCTGCAGGTTGGGGTCGCTCGACGCGAGCCGGCCGGTGACCGCCACCGCCTGCGCGTAGCTGGTATGCACGCGCCCGGTGCCGGCGTTCACCATCTTCGGCAGCTTGTCGGTGTAGGTGCCCTTGAGCTTGGCGAGTTGCCGCGATTCGAGCAGGATCTTCGGCAGCGGATAGTCGAGCGCCAGTTCGGAGAGCACTTCTTCGTCGGTCGATGGCGTTCCCGACGGCGTCTTCTTCTTCACCGGCAGGCCGAGCTTGTCGAAGAGGATTTCGGCGAGCTGCTTCGGCGAGTTGACGTTGAACGGCTGCCCGGCGGCGGCGTGTGCGCGCGCCTCGAGGTCGAGCAGGCGCTTGCCGATCTCGTGGCTCTGGCGGGTCAGGAGTTCGCCGTCGATGAGGACGCCCTGACGCTCCATCCGGAAGAGGATGTCGCGCACCGGGATTTCGATCTCCGCGTAGACGCGCGCCAGACCGGCGTCGGCGACGATCTGCGGGTAGAGCACGGCGTGCAGGCGCTGGCAGAGGTCGGCGTCCTCGGCGGCGTATTCGGCGGCCTGGCCGATGGCCACCTGCTCGAAGCCGATCTGGTTCGCACCCTTGCCGCAGAGCGCTTCGTAGGGGATCGTCGCGAGTCCGAGGTGGCGCGTCGCCAACTGGCCCAGGTCGTGGCCGCGCACGCCGTCCTTGCCGGATTCGAGAACGTAGGACTGCAGCAGGGTATCGTGCCGGACGCCGGCGAGGGCGATACCGTGGTTGGCCAGCACATGCTGGTCGTACTTGAGGTGCTGGCCGATCTTGGCGTGGCCGGGCGATTCGAGCCAGGACTTCAGGCGCGCCAGGACCTCGTCGCACGGCAACTGCGCCGGCACCCCGGGGTAGTCGTGGGCGAGAGGCAGATAAGCCGCTTCGCCGGGGGCGACGGCCAGCGAAATGCCGACGATGCGCGCTGCCAGCGGATCGAGGCTGGTGGTTTCGGTATCGAGCGCGGTCAACGGCGCGTTCTCGATCTTCTGCAGCCAGTTCTCGAAAGCCGGCCAATCAAGAACCGTCTCGTAGCCCGCACGGTGCGCGCCAGGCGGCAGCGGCTCGGCGGCGACGGCCGGCGCGGCCGCGCTGCCGACCGCTACGGCCGCTGCCTGCGCCGCGGCATCGGCCGATCCTTCGCCCTGCACCTCCCGGAGCCACGATCGCATCTCGTAGTGCGCGAAGAGCTCGATCAGGCGCTCGCGATCTGCCGGACGCGGCGCCAACTCGCGCAGCGCGAGCGGCAGTTCGAGATCGCAGCGCACGCTCACCAGGCGCCGCGCCAGCGGCAGGAAGTCGAGCGAACGGCGCAGGTTCTGGCCGACGACGCCACCGATGGCTGCCGCGGCGGCGATGACGCCGTCGAGCGAGCCGTACTGGTCCAGCCACTTCACCGCCGTCTTGGGGCCGACCTTGTCGACACCCGGCACGTTGTCGACGGCGTCGCCGATGAGCGCCAGGTAATCGACGATGCGTTCCGGTGGCACGCCGAACTTGGCGCGCACACCGGCTTCGTCGAGCGCCTCGTTGCTCATGGTATTGATCAGCGTGACGTGCGGGCCGACGAGTTGCGCGAGGTCCTTGTCGCCGGTGGACACCACCACCTCGATGCCGGCCGCCGCTGCCTGCGTGGCGAGCGTGCCGATGACGTCATCGGCCTCGACGCCGTCGATGCTCAGCAGCGGCCAGCCGAGCGCGGCGATGGCGGCATTCAGCGGTTCGATCTGGCGCACCATGTCGTCGGGCATCGGCGGGCGGTTGGCCTTGTACTCGGGGTACCAGTCGTCGCGGAAGGTCTTGCCCTTGGCGTCGAAAATACAGGCCTTGTAGGTGATTCCCGCTGCCTGGTAGTCGCTTTCCAGGCGGCGCAGCATGTTCAGGACGCCGTGCAACGCGCCTGTCGGCTCGTTCTTCGTCGTGCGCAGGTCGGGCATCGCATGAAAGGCGCGGTAAAGGTAGGACGATCCGTCAACCAGCAGCAGGGTAGGCATCGGCAGGCCATGGCAAGGGCGAAAGGACGAAAAAACGAAAGAGCGAGAAGGAGATGCTGCGCCAGACCGCAAAGCCGCTGGCCAAACTCGGCGGGCCTGCGAGGTCTGGCGACTCCCCGGCATTATCGCAGAGTTCGCCGCACCCACCGAATGGCCGGCCGACCGTTTGGCCCCCCGCTACCGGAGCGGGCGGCCAAACGGCGCGGCATCCCGGCGACCGGCGCGCTGCGACAGTGCTGGCGCCGTCTGGCGAACGCGGGATGCCCGTCAATCTGTACTACAATCGACACTGGTTCATGCCATTCACCGATTGACCACCTGGAAGCTTGCTCATGCGTCGCCCCCCCGCCCTTTTTGCCGTCCTCGCCCTCCTTGCGGCGTCGGCGGTTGCGCAGACCCAGACCAATCTGCAGCCGCTGCCGGCCGTGCCGCCACCACCGCCGGACATGGCGCCCTTCGACGCCGCCCTCGAACCGCAGGTGACGATCAAGAAGCGCGAGGGCGACACGGTCGAGGAACACCGCATAAACGGCAAGCTCTACCGCGTCAAGGTCACCCCGGCCGACGGCATTCCCTACTGGCTGATCGACCGGCAGGGCGACGGCAACTTCACCCAGGAGACGATGGGCAACCATGACGTCAGCGTCCCGCAATGGGTCATCGGCACGTTCTGAGTACGCTGCCCTGAAGGGTAACTGCCCGCCTGCCGACCCTGCCACAACACGATGTCGGTTTTTACCCCGCTGAGCGCCGAGCAGGCGGCAACCTGGCTCGAAGACTATGCGCTGGGGACGCTGGTGGCGCTCGAAGGGATTGCCGAAGGCGTGCAGAACTCCAACTTCTTTCTGACGACCACGCATGGGCCGTACGTGCTGACCGTTTTCGAACAGGTGGCGCGGGCGGCAGTGCCTTTTCATGTCGAGCTGATGGCGCATCTGGCCGCGCACGGCATTCCCTGCCCGCAGCCGGTCGCCAACCGCGCCGGGGCGTATGTCAAGGAGATCGCCGGCAAACCGGCGGTGGTCGTCAGCCGGCTGCCGGGTCGTTCCGAGAGTGCGCCGAGTCTGGCGCAGTGCGCGGCCATCGGCACGCTACTCGCCGAGCTGCACCTGGCAGCGCAGTCGTTCCCGGCTCCCCTGGCGCACCACTGCGATACCGCCTGGTGTGCGCAGGTCGCCGCGCAGATCGTCCCGCACCTCGGCGCCGACGATGCCCCACTGCTGCGCGACGAACTCCAGCATCAGCAACGCTGTCGGCCGGACGACCTGCCGCGCGGCGTGATTCACGCCGACCTGTTCCGCGACAATGTGCTGTTTGTCGGCGACCGGCTGACGGGCGTGCTCGACTTCTACTTTGCCGGCGTCGACGATCTGCTTTTCGATCTGGCGGTGACCGTGAACGACTGGTGCTCGACCGCCGACGGTGCGCTCGACGATGCGCGCAGCGAGGCACTTGTCGCCGCCTACGACGCCCGCCGGCCGCTCGCCCGCGGCGAACGCGCGGCCTGGCCGACGCTGTTGCGCGCGGCGGCGCTGCGCTTCTGGACCTCACGGCTGCTCGACCATCATCTGCCGCGATCCGGCAAGCTCATCGTCCGGCGGCAACCGGACACCTATCGGACGATCCTGCGGGCTCGCCGCGCGGCGGATGCCGGGCACGCCCGGCTTGCCTCGCGCTGTCAGGCCGGCTAGCATCCATTCTCCCCCAACTCCCTCAACTCCCTCCCGACATGGTCATGGAAAACGAACCCTTCCCGATTCTCCCTCCCACCTTCAGTGGCAACAGCCGCAGCGTCGACGTCGGCAATGTCTTCGACTGGCTCCGCCAGGGCTGGGCGACCTTCATCGTCAATCCCGGCACCTGGATCGCCATGATGGTCATTACCATCGTCATCTTCATCGGCCTGGCGATCGTTCCCCTTATTGGTCAACTCGCCGCCCACCTGCTGACCCCGGTTCTCGCCGCCGGCATGCTGGTCGCCTGCCGCAAGGTGGCCAGTGAAGAAACGCTGGAAATCGCCGATCTTTTCGCCGGTTTCCAGCGCAATACCGGCCCGCTGATGATGCTCGGGGTGCTCTACATGATCGGCATGCTGCTGGTCTCGCTACTGGTCCTCGCGCTCGCCGGTGGCGGCCTGGCCGGCGGCCTGATGATGGGCAGTCCGGTGGGTGCCAGCATCGCCGTCGGCGGCTTTCTGGTGGGTGCCATGCTCTGGCTCGCGCTGTCCGTACCGATCGCCATGGCCATCTGGTTTGCGCCGGCGCTGGTCCTCTTCAACGACATGCCGCCGGTCGATGCGCTCAAGGCCAGCTTCAACGCCTGCCTGCGGAACATCGTCGCCTTTCTGGTCTTCGGCCTGATCGTCATGGTGCTGTGTTTCTTTGCGGCGCTACCCGTCGGCCTCGGCTTCCTGGTCCTCGGCCCCGTGCTTGCCGGCGCCATCTACGCGTCCTACCGCGACATCTTCGCCGCCGCCTGAGTTTTCTCACCACATGCACCCACTCACTCTTCCCGCGGCGCGCGGCTGGCACTGGCTGGCCGACGGCTTCCGGCTGTTTCGCCAGAATCACCTGATGCTGACCTTCCTGATCGTCAGCTACTGGATGTTGATGGCGCTGGTGAACGTCATCCCGTGGATCGGCACGATCGCCAGCACGCTTTGCATCCCGGCCTTCTCGGTCAGCCTGATGAATGCGTGCCGCAACATCGAAGCGGGTCGCCCCCTGGCGCCGCCCCTGCTGTTCTCGGGTTTCCAGAGCAATCTGCGCTCCCTGCTGACCCTCGGCGCGATCTACCTGGTCACGACGCTGGCGATTCTCGCGCTGTCGGCGCTCGCCGACGACGGGGCGCTGCTGCGCTTGATGCTTGCAGGCCAGAAGCCGGAGGAAGCGTCGGTGACGGATGGCAGTCTGCTCTTCGCCACCCAGATCGCGCTGGCCCTGCTGTGCCCACTGATGATGGCCTACTGGTATGCGCCGGTACTCGCCGCCTGGCATGGCTTTTCGCCGGCCAAGGCACTGTTTTTCAGCTTTTTCGCCTGCGCTCGCAACTGGCGGGCGTTTCTCGTCTACTCGCTGGCGATCCTCGTCGTCGCAACGCTGGTACCGGGGCTGCTCCTCGGGATTCTGGCGGCCATGCTGCCCGACGGCGCCGGGCTGATGACCGTTCTGGCAATGGTGTTGGTCGTTCTCGTTCTCGCGCCGACGCTGTTTGCCAGCTTCTACGTCAGCTATCGGGACGTCTTCGTCGCCAGCGAAGCCGATGCCTGAAAGCACCGGCGACAGGCCGCTGGGAGTTTTCGGCGGCACCTTCGATCCGGTTCATCTCGGCCACCTGCGCCTCGCTGAGGAAGCTACCGACGCCCTTGGCCTCGCCGGCATCCGCTGGATCCCGGCCGGCCAACCGGCCCTGCGTGACGCGCCGCAAGCCGCCGCCCAACAACGCCTGGCGATGGTTCGCCTGGCGACCGCCGGCAACCCTCGCTTCACCGTCGATGCCGGCGAGGTCGAAGCTGCCCGGCCAAGCTACACGGTGCAGACGCTCGAGCGTCTGCGGCGAGCCGACGCGTGTGGTCCGCAGCGGCCGCTGGTACTGCTGGTCGGCGCCGACGCGTTCGCCGGCCTGCCCGCGTGGCATCGCTGGCAGTCGCTGTTCGACCTCGCACATATCGCCATCGCTCATCGCCCGGGCTTTCCGATCGCTGTCGCCGACCTGCCCGCGACGCTGGCGGCCTGCTGGAGCGTCCACTTCTGCGACCAGCCGGCGCTGCTCGCCGAGTCGCCGTCGGGACGCATCGTCACCTTTGCCATGACCCAGATGGCGATCTCGGCGACGCAGATCCGTGCCTTGCTGGCCAGCGGCGCCAGTACGCGCTATCTGCTGCCCGACGCGGTCATCGCTCACATTGACAAGCACCACCTCTACCAGGAGAACTGACCCGCCAATGAAACTCCCCCAACTGGAAAAACTCGTCGTAGACGCGCTCGAAGACATCAAGGGCCGCGATATCGAGGTCATCAACACCAGCCGCCTGACTGCGCTCTTCGACCGCATCGTCATCGCCTGCGGCGACTCGAACCGCCAGGTCAAGTCGCTGGCTCGCAACGTGCAGGACAAGGTTCGCGAAGCCGGCGGCTGCGTCCTCTCGTGCGAAGGCGAAGAGGTCGGCGAATGGGTACTGGTCGACCTTGGCGACATCGTCGTTCATGTCATGCAGCCGGCAGTGCGCAGTTATTACAACCTCGAAGAACTGTGGGGCGGCAAGGGACCGCTACGCGTTCGCCGGGCCGCTGCCACGACCAGCGACATCGCCCAGGGATGAAACTGGGGATCCTCGCCGTCGGCCACCGGGCACCCGACTGGGTGGCCGAGGGCTGCGCCGAGTACATCAAGCGCATGCCGCGCGAACTGCCGGTGGCGCTCGTCGAAGTCAAGCCGGAAGCGCGTGGCTCGAAAAGCCGCGAACAACTGCTCGCGGCTGAGAAGGCGCGCCTGCTGGCGGCGCTCAACGGCTACGACCGGCTGATCGTCCTCGACGAGCGCGGCGATGACTTGCCGACACTGAAGCTGGCCGAGCGACTGGCGGGCTGGATGCGTGCCGGCGGCGCCACGGCTTTCGTCATCGGCGGCGCCGATGGTATCGACGAAGCCTTGAAGCGACAGGCCGACGAGACGATCCGCCTGTCCAGCCTGACGCTGCCGCATGCGATCGCCCGTCTGGTGCTCTGCGAACAGCTCTATCGCGCTATCAGCATCGTCCATAAACACCCTTACCACCGGGAGGGCTGAATGGCAATCGATCTGCTGCAACCTCGCGTACACCTCGCGTCGCGCAGCCCGCGGCGGCGCGAATTGCTGGCGCAGATCGGCGTCGCCTTCGATACCATCATCCTGCGCGATTCGCCGCGCGCCGAGCCGGGACTCGATGAAACACCGCTGCCGGGCGAGGATCCGGTCGCTTATGTCGAACGGGTCGCCCGCAACAAGGCCGAGCACGGCTGCCGCATCGTCCAGTGGCGCAGGCTGCGTGCGCAGCCGGTGCTGGCTGCCGACACGACACTGGAGCTGGCCGGCGAGTTGATCGGCAAGCCCGTGGACGCCGCGGATGCCCAGGCCATCCTGCAGCGTCTCTCGGGCAAGACGCATCGCGTTCTCACCGCCGTGGCCGTCGGCTTCGAGAGCCGCATCGAATTGGCACTGTCGATCAGCGAGGTGCGTTTTCGCACGCTCGACGAGCAGGAAATCCGCCACTATGTCGCGAGCGGCGAACCCATGGACAAGGCGGGCGGGTATGGGATACAGGGTCGCGCCGCGATGTTCGTCGAGCATCTCGCCGGCAGCTACTCGGGGGTGATGGGACTGCCGCTGTGCGAGACGGCCCGCTTGCTCAAGCGCTACGGCTACGTCCTGTAGCCGACCACAGGAAGACGCCGTCGATGGCCCACCCGGACGGGCAACAGAGCGACATCGAAGCGCGGGTCTTTGCCGAGCAGATTGCCATGATCTACCGGCTGACGCCGCATACCCTGGCGATGTCGGTCATCGGTTCGACCTTGATCCTGGTGGCCCTCTGGACGTCGGCACCGCACCCCCTGCTTTTCGGCTGGTACCTGCTGCACCATGTCATCACGCTCTGCCGCTATCGACTGATCCGATCGTATCGGCGTGCCGACCCGCCGCCGGCGGCAGCGCCGCTGTGGGCTCGGCGATTCGTGATCGGCACGATTGCGGCCGGACTGATCTGGGCGACTGTCGGCACGGTCCTCTTTCCGCCACCGGGTAGCGACGTTCAGTTCTTCATCGGCATGTATCTGGTCGGTGTAGCCGCGACCGGCATGTTCACCTTGTCGGCCTATTTCTGGTCATTCCTGCCCCTGGCCGGCCTGACCCTGATCCCCATGTCCCTGTGGCTGCTGGCTTCCGGCGTCACGAGCCTGCAGATCGCCGGCGGCGCCACTTTCCTGTTCGTCTATATCGTCCTGTCGAACGGCCGGCGCTTCGAAAGAATCACCAGCGATTCGATCCGCCTGCGCATCGAACTCAATGCCGCCAAGGAAGCGGCGGAGGCGGCGAGCCGTGCCAAGTCGCAGTTTCTCGCCAACATGAGCCACGAAATCCGCACGCCGATGAACGGCGTGCTCGGCATCGCCGAACTGCTCCTCGCCACACCGCTTGCCGAGCAGCAGCGCAGCCGCTTGCAAACGCTCTACCGTTCGGGCCAGAGCCTGCTCGACGTCATCAACGACATCCTCGACTTCTCGAAGATCGAAGCCGGCAAGCTGGAGCTGCGGGAGAGCGACTTCGACCTGCGCGCCATGCTGCGTGATGTACTCGACGCATTCGCGGCGACTGCCGCCGCCAAGGGCCTGGCCCTCTCCTCGCGGCTTGGCGCCGACGTTCCTGCCGGGCTGCACGCCGACCAGGCACGCCTGCGCCAGGTGCTGACCAACCTGATCGGCAACGCCATCAAGTTCACCGAGGCGGGACGGGTCGTGGTGACTGTCGAACGGCTCGACGACCAACACCTGCGCTTTGCCGTGCAGGACACCGGAGTCGGTCTGGCAGCCGAGGAGCGAGCGCGAGTTTTTGACGCCTTTGCCCAGGCCGATGTCTCGCATACCCGCCGGCACGGCGGAACCGGGCTGGGCCTGGCGATTTCCCGGCAGATCGTCACGCTGATGGCAGGCGAGATCGGCGTCGACAGCACCCCGGGCGCGGGCTCGACGTTCTGGTTCAAGCTGCCGTTCCAGCCAGCGCAACACGAACCGGCGACGCCCGCGGCCGACCCGCTCGCCAGCCCGCAGCGGCGCCTGCAAGGGCGCGTGCTGCTGGTCGAGGACAACGCCGTCAATCAACTGGTCGCGCAGGCCTTCCTGCAGCGTTTCGGCTTGCAGGTCAGCCTCGCCAAGGATGGTCTCGAAGCCGTCAGGATGACCGCCGAGCAGCCCTTCGATCTCGTCCTGATGGACTGCCAGATGCCCGAACTGGACGGTTTCGAGGCGACGCAACAGATTCGCGCGCGCGAAAAGGCGCGGGGAAGCACCGGGAGGGCGGCCATGCCGATCATCGCGCTGACCGCGAACGTCTTCGAAGGCGACCGCGAACGCTGTTTCAGCAGCGGCATGAACGACTTCATCGCCAAGCCGTTCAAGCAGGACGAACTGTACGCGGTCCTCGCGCGCTGGCTCTGAGCACTCTCGGACGACGGAGCAGCGCATGCTGAAGCCTTCGCGAGCGGCGGACTTCCGTCGTGGCGTCCTGGACATCCTGCCGGTGCTCGCCGCCGCGGCGCCGATCGGCCTGCTCTGGGGGACGCTCGCCGCCGCCAGAGGCTTCTCGCCCTTCGAGGCGTGGCTGACCAGCGCCACGGTGTTCGCCGGTGCCTCGCAGTTCGTCGCCATTGACATGTGGCGCGACCCCGTCCCGCTGATGCTCGTCGTCTTCACTACCTTCGTCGTGAACGTGCGCCACCTGCTGATGGGTGCCTCGCTGCAGCGGCACCTCGCTCGCTTCTCGGCGCCGGGCAAGCTGCTGGCCATGTTCCTGATGACCGACGAGAGTTGGGCCTTCGCCGAGCGCAAGGCGCTTGCCGAACCGCTGCGACCCGCCTACTACTTCGCTGTCGCCGTGTCGATGTGGCTGGTATGGACTTCCGCCTCGCTGGCCGGCGCCATCGCCGGCCACTCGCTCGGCGATCCCGCCGCCTATGGCTTCGATTTCGCGTTCTCGGCGATGTTCATCGCCATTCTCGCCGGTTTCTGGAAGGGCCGGCGTACCGCGGCGGTACTCGCCAGCAGCGCCGTCGCCGCCGCACTGGCCAAGCTGGCGCTGTCCGGTGCCTGGTACATCGTGATCGGCGGCCTGAGCGGTGTGGTCGTCGCGGCCCTCCTCCACAGCGACGAGGAGGCAGCGGCATGAGCGGCGACTGGCTCACCATCGCGACGATCATCGCGATGGCGGCAGCGACCTACCTGACGCGCATCGGCGGCCTCTATCTGATGAAGGGCATCACCGTCAAGGGCCGGCTGAAGGCGGCTCTCGACGCGCTGCCGCCGGCCGTGCTGATGGCGGTGATCGCGCCGACGGTGCTGGCCACCGGCCCGGCGGAAACCATCGCGGCGGCGATCACCGCCGGCGCCGCTTTCCTGCGCCTGCCGATGATGGCGGTGGTGGCGATCGGCGTCGCCGCCGTGATCGCTCTGCGCGCATTGCTCTGACCGGCGCCTCCGCCCGCGCTCGTCGGCGCCGGCCGGGCAAGCCACGGGCAGAGCGGCTTCACAGCACCGCCTCGCCCCTGTACCACCTGACCTCGGTAGATGCATCGGTCAGAGCCGCCAGCACGGCCGCAAGCAGCTCGCGCGGCGACGCCGGCAGCCCGACTTCCCGATAGGCAGCGGCCGTGCCGGCCATCAGGGCCTCGGCGTCGACCAGCAACTTGAGGTTCTGGGTAATCTCCGGTGCGAACGTCTCGCACTGCTTGACCGAAAGGGAATGCGCCTTGCGGCAGCTTGCCGGCCTCACCTCGTAGATGGAGCAGCGGTCGTCGACGAGAAACGCACAGGCCTGCCGGGTATCGCCAAACCCGGCGCGTTGCTCGGCAACGCAGCCGCGCAGCTTCGCGAGGAGGTCGGCAAGTTGGGCCGCGGGCCACTGCCCCACCCGTCGTGCGATGTGGAAGATCTCGGGGTCGGTCGCCTCGACACGGACGTGGCAGCAGTACGCGCAACCAGCCCGGCAATCGGCAACGGGCCCAAGTTCGGCGGCGCGAGCGGCCACCTGGTCAAGGCCGCGATGCAGGTTGGCGACGAAGTCGACGGCACGCCCGGCATCGGCAAGCTCGCCAAGACTTCTTGCCGCCACGCGCCGGACGCGGTCAACGGACTGATGAAAGATCAGCAGTTCTTGGTCGCTGAGCATGCGGGAACCACCTGCAGGAAACCGCACAGTTCGCGCGCCTTCCGGACGTCGACGATCTCCGTACCCATTCAAGAAGGCGCCGCCTCCGGTACCGCGCTGGCCACCTCCCGAGTGTTGGCACGCAACTCGGCGTGGTAGTGGCGAAAGCCGCACGACTGCGGTCTACAGCCGCGGGCGCCTGGTATCCCGTCCCAACCGTCGGGCAGGGGAACGTCTGGCCGCCCGGTCATCGAACAGACCGGGATGACCCAGCAGCCTGCGAGTCCCACGAGCTTGACGCTCGCGCCATGCGTACCGGGAAGCGCGAGACCTGGCAGGCGCAAGCCCTGTAGATGGGAGGCTGCCCCGTCGTCAATCGGCACGGGCAGATCGACAGGCAGTTGCGACAGCTTGGCAAGCATGAACCCTCCACAACTTGACGGCCAATCGGCCCCCAAGGCGATTGCACGCGCCCTGGACCATCAAGGCGAGCATACCTGCGTCGAGCGCCCTTGTCGACGACACGGACAGAGGCGGGCGTGGCTCAGCATGCAAACAAGGGCAGGAGACGGCGGGCAACTCGGATCATCGTCGGAAGGATGAACGTCGGTGGCGATTCCCGCCAGGACCGAGTCCGCCAGCTACCCTGAGTCTCGATGCAGAAGACGCCCCAAAATGGTGCGCGCGCTTGTTATAATGATGTGTTGCATGTAACCATGGAGGCGCTCACGATGACCAACGCATATCAAGGGATGTCCACCCGCAGCCAATTGCTGGTAATGCTTTCGCTTCCCCTCCTGGCCCTCGTCGCTTACGCGACGATCACCGTCTGGGGAGCAATGCGCGAGCTTCGCTCGGTGCACCTCTCGACCGCCGCCGTCGAGGCAGCGATCGCCAGCAGCCAGTTGATCCATGAACAACAGAAGGAACGTGGGCTTTCGAGCGGGTTTCTGGCCAGCAGGGGTGAGCAGTTCCGCCCGGAACTGGCCAGCCAGAGGGAACTCACCAACCGGAGACTCGACGACCTGCGCTCGGTCGCCAGGCGCCTGAGCGAAACGCCCCTCCTGGCGGAAACTCTGCTCAAACCCCTTGAGCTGGCGATTGACAAGGCCAGTGCCCTGTCTGATTTCCGGCCGCAGGTCGACGCCCAATCGGTCAAGCCAGCGGAGTCTTTTGCCCGCTACACCGCCGCGATTTCGACAGGCGTCGACGTCATCAGCGCCGTCGCCAAGGCCACCAACAACGCCGAAATTGCGCGCGCCGCAACGGCCTATCTGATGTTTGTTCAAGCCAAGGAGTTCGCCGGCCGCGAGCGTGCGACGCTGAATGCGGCGTTCGCCGCCAGGACCTTCGACCCGGAATCGTTCCGCCGCTTCGTCGGCATCGTCAGCGCCCACGATCTCTACATGCATGGTTTCCGCACCTTCGCCACGGCGGAGGCGCGCAATATTGTCGACGAGACCGTCAAGGGCAGCGCGGTAGACGAGGTGAGCCAAATGCGCAGGAAAGCGCTCGAATCGACCGCCGGGGAGGAAGTCGACGTAGCTCCGGCGCAGTGGTTCAAGGCATCGACGGCGCGCATCGAATTGATGAAAACGGTGGAGTCGGCACTGGACGAGCAGATCCTGGGAGTGCTGGCCCAACAGGAGAAGGTCGCGCTGCGCACCTTGAGCGTGGCGGCTCTGGGCTCTACCGTCGCGGCAGTTGTCGCCCTCGTATTGAGCAGCGTGATGATCCGTCGCCTGACCCGCCGCCTTGGCGGCGAACCGGCAGCCGCCGCAGCGCTCGCTCGCGCCATTGCCGGCGGCGACCTGACGCAGCCGATCCAGGTGGCGCCGGGGGATACGCGCAGCGTGATGGCCGCCATGCGCGCGATGCAGGAAAGTCTGCGGGAGATGATCGCCGCCGTGCATGCCACGTCGACCACGGTATTTTCGCAAGCGACCCGTCTCGCCAGTGCTTCCCGCCAAGTGTCCACGGCCTCATCGGCCAGCAGCGAGTCGGCGCAGACGATCGCGACCGCGGTCGAGCAGTTGTCGACGTCGATTCAGAGCATTGCGGGCAGTTCGGACGCGGTCAACGCCACTTCGAAACAGACAGGCGAGGCGGCGATGGCTGGCAGGCAGATCGTGAGCCGTACGGCCGACGAGATGAAGTCGATCGCCGAGGTGGTCGACGCCTCTTCGCGCTCGGTCAACGAACTTGGCCAGCAATCGCAGGAGATCGCCACGATTGCCAACGTGATTCGCGAGATTGCCGACCAGACCAACCTGCTGGCGCTCAATGCCGCGATCGAAGCTGCCCGCGCCGGCGAACAGGGACGCGGCTTTGCCGTCGTTGCCGACGAGGTACGCAAGCTGGCGGAGCGGACGCGACGTTCGACGCTGGAAATCTCCTCGACGATCGAAAAGATCCGGTGCTGCATGAGCGAGGCCGAACGGGGGATGGCAGCCGGCACCGCGCGCGTTCGCGACGCGCTGGCCGAAGCAGAGCGTGCCGAGGAGTCGATCGGCGACATCCACTCGTCGGCCGCGGCGGTCATTTCCAGCGTCGACGACATCACGGCTCACCTGCGCGAGCAGAGCAGCACGAGCAAGGAAATATCGCAGAACGTCGGCGCCATCGCCACCAGCAGCGCGCAGGTCAGCGACACCGTCGACTCGATGGCCGGAATCGCGAGACACCTCGAATCGCTCGCCGGCACGCTGCAGCAGTCGGTAAAGCGCTTCCAGATCGCCTGACCTATCCTGGCGCGGGACAGACTGCTGCTCCTGATGACTATGACTGACCCGGGCCTTCGCCGAGCGCAAAGCAGTCGGCGAAGCTCGGCGACCGGCCTGGTACTTCGGCGCCGCGATCGCGATGTGGCTGGCGACAACGCACAGGCCAAGCCAAGGGCCCCGTGGCAGCCGAACGACCAGCCGGCGGCGAGCCCGACCTTCGCCGTCCGCTACATCCGCAGCACCAGCGCATCCGGGTTCCAGCATTCGTCTTGCCTGACCTCAGCGGGCTCGCCTGCCATCTGAACGTCCGCCGGCAACAATGGGGCTTGCCCCATGTACCCGTTCTCCATGCAGCAGGCGTCAGCATCCAGAAAGTCCTTGATGGCCCGCGCCAGTGGCTGCCTGTGCATGGCCAGCGAGTCGCCCAGGCAGCTGCGGGCCAACTCTCGGTCACCCACGGCCACAGCGCGAAGCGCCTCCTCCAGCCGGCGCACTGCTTGTTCCATCGCCTGCCGCGCAAGCGAGAAGTCGCAGCCGCAACGCGGACAGACGCCGTCTTGCGCCAAGCGCGCCCGACACGCCTGGCAACGATCAAGCGTTTCAGGCATCGAGGTAGTACAGGAGATCAGCAAGGGCATCCATCGCCGTCTTCAAGCTTGCGTCTGGTCCGCCGAGCTGATCCTTGACCGCCTCGATGCCGTTTACCAGATCCTCGGCGTCCTCAGTGCCGGCACTGGCCAGCAGGCGCTCGGCCTTCTCGATCAGGGCACCGGCTTCGACGCGCAGGCGTCGACTGTCATCGATCGGCGCTGCCCCAACGCTTGCGCCTGGGCGCCCCTCCTCGCCATCCTGATCACGGAACAGCGCGTCGATTCGATGCCGCGCTTCCCCCAGCTTGTCGCCGGTGAAGCGGCTGATGGCATTGTCGATGGTGATCGAGTGCACCAGCCCCGTGTTCTTCTCGCGCGAAGTGACCTGGAGAATACCGTTATGGTCCAGCGAGAAGGTGGTGATCAGTGGGTTGCCGGCCGGTGCGTCGCGCAGGCCCTCGATGGTAAAACGCCCAATCTGAATATTGTTCAGGGCGTCCGGGTCCTCGCCCTGGTAGACGTTGATGTCCACTTGGCGCTGACCATCGAAGACGGTGCAGAAGCCCTCGCTCTTGGAGACGGGAATCGGCGTGTTCTTGCGGATCAGCGGCACGTAGCAGTAGGGATACATGTCGCCATTGAAGTATTCCAGGGCACTGGTACCAAAGGTATAGGGCGTCACATCGACGAGAACCGTCGGCGCCTGACCGCCGGCGATCACGGCCGCCTGGATGGCGGCGCCCATGGCGACACAGAGATCGGGGTCGACTTCGGCGCGCGGCTGCATACCGAGTTCACTTTCGAGTCGGCGCTGCACCAGCGGCGTCCGCGTCGCACCGCCAACGAGCAGGATCTCGTTGATGTCGGCGACTGTCAGCCCGGCGCCGCTCAACGCAACATGTACGGCTTCGAGCGTCTCGGCGACATACGGTTCGATCATCTCCTCGTAGTCATCACGTGAGATTTCGACCGACAAGTGGATCGGCACCCCGTCCTTCTCGAACAGATACTCTTCCGCAAGTGTGGCGTACGGCTCGTCGGAGAGGGTGATCTTTGCGGCTTCAGCGGCATGCTGCAGGCGCGCCATGGCCTGTGCATGCGGCCTGATGTCGATGTCGTGCTGTGCTTTCAGGTGATCGATCGCGAAGGTAATGAGTTTCTGGTCGAAATCGTCGCCACCGAGATGATTGTTGCCGTGACTGGCGAGTACTTCGACGACGTCGCTCTCCAGATTGACTACCGAGACATCGAAGGTTCCCCCACCCAGGTCATAGACCAGCGCCTTGCGCGCGCCGCTGTGACAGCTTTCGTAAGCCAGCGCGGCCGCCGTCGGCTCATTGATGATGCGTACCACCTCCAGACCGGCAATTTCGCCGGCCTCGCGTGTCGCCTGGCGCTGCGCATCGGAGAAATAGGCGGGTACGGTAATCACCGCTTTGCCCACTGGCTCACCAATATGTGCCTCGGCGATGTCGCGCAGCCGACGCAGGATCATCGCCGAGATTTCCTGCGGGCTGTAGTCCTTCCCGGCCATCTGTACCGCCGTGTACTCGCCCATTCGACGCTTGATCGAGCGCACGCTGCGTTCGGGGTGCAGTGCATACTGATTGCGCGCCGCTTCGCCAACCAGCAGGCTCCCGTCATCGGCAACACCAACGAGGGAAGGAAGAATGCGCACGCCAGGCGCAACCGGAATGACCTCGACGCGCCCGCCGCGAACGATCGCCACTTCGGAGTTCGTCGTACCGAGATCGATACCGACAATGATTTCTGTCATGTTCTGGTCGCCTTCTTGCTGACAATGACCTGGGCAACCCGCAACAGTTCGCCCTCGTGGAGAAACCCGCGCTGTACCTCGCGCAGGACGGTGCCATCCGCAACGTTGGCCGCCTCGGCGGCAGCTTCAACGCCGACCACCCGCATTCGGTGCGGATCGAGGGTCTCGCCCAGCACCTGCAGCGACCGTACACCATGACTGGCGAGCAACTCATCAAGGCGCTGCAGGGTGAGCCGCTGCCCCTCTGCCAAGCTGGCAGCGAAGCGCGTTGGACCAGGCACCAGACGCGTCAGAAACGACGATGGGGGCCGCCCTGCCGCGTCAACCCCACTCTGCAGTCGATCGCGCAGATCAAGCAGGGCGAGCAGGAACTGGCGCTCGGTCCGACCCTGCACAGACGCGGCCTGCTCACGCGCGCGCTCAAGATCGCGCTGCAGTCGCTCGCCGTGCTGACGCAGGTCGTCGCCGAAAAGCCGTAGCTCCTCGAGCGTGTTCTTGAACTGCCGCGACTGCAGCCGCACCTCGTTCTTCAGAACGGCCATCTCGCTGAGCAGGGTCGCGAGGTCGACCGCCGTCTGCGGGTCTCCGACCGATTCACCTTCCGGCAAGCCTTCAAGCTCACCATGCCTTGCGGCTCGCTCGAGACCGGCGCGGAAGTCGTCGACGAGACGCTCGCGTTGCTCAGGGTCGAGGACGATCGGCGACTGGTTCATTTCGCGCCCAATACCCGCAGCAGCCGTCGCTCGGTCGGACACTGCGGAACAAAATCGCTGCTGATGGCGATCAGCACATCGTCCACGGTCGGGCTGGAATGGTCGAACAACTCGTGCGCAATCCGCCGGCGACAGTTGCAGATCGCTTCATAGGCCGTGCGCACACTCTCGAAACGCTCGCGGTCACGTTCAGGTGGCGACTCGCGAATAGCCGCCAGATAGGCGGCGCGAATGGCTTCGTCACCCGCGGTCAGGGCGACGCCAAGCACGCGGTAGGGGTCAATCATCGAACAGCCCTTTCTGCCGATCATCCGGGACCGGTTCCTTGTTTCGCGGAGATCGCGGAGCGCGTGGCGCCGGCTTGGCCGCTTTGTCAGGCGAGCGGGCCGCGGGCAGACGCGGCGCCACTTCAACCAGATGATCGATCAGCATGCGGGCCAGCTTCCTCCGATCGCCGCCGGCGGCAAGTTCCAGCCGGCGAAACTCGCCGGCAGACACGATGTCGCGAGCCATGTTGATCAAGCCCTGTTCGTTGCCGAGCGAGATCATCATTTCCAAGAGCGCGCGCGGATTCTCGAACAGAGCCTCGCCCGGATGATCGAAAGCATCCAGATCAACGACGTCGTCAGGATCGTCACCCTGATCGAAGTCCGCTGGCTCGATCAGTTCACGGATTCGCAATACCGTGCGCTGATCACCGTCACGGGATGCCTTTTCCAGAGCACGTTCCAGGGCCGCTTTCTCGCGTGCCGACATGGCGAACAACGCCGCAGGACCGTGCTTCGCGAAGGTCGTCAGGTAGACGAACACCGGTCGCTCAGGCCAACGCTGCAAACCGACATCGGCATACGCCAGGAGGAGCATACGTTCACCCCGGCGCAGCAGGGTCTCGCAGATCGAGATACGTTCCGACTCACTGAAATCGCCATCGGCAGCGTATTTCAATGGTTCCCGCAGAGTGTCGAGGACAGTCCCCAATGCCCGCTTTTCGGATTTGCCAAGCACGTTGATCGCCTGCATGACGGCGAGGACTTCTCGATCAACGGGCGTTCCCGACAGACTGATCGCGGCCCGCTGCAGCTCGGCCGTGCCCGGCCTACCGATGCGAATGCTCTCGAACATGAGATGGAAGGAGGCGAGGAGATGCCCTCCCAGTTCGACAACGGCTTCCCGCAGCAGCGCTGTAGCCCTCGCATCGCTGGCGCTCAGTCCTCGCAACAACTTGCTCAGGCGGCGTTCATTCGGTGACGCGAGCCACTCGTCGGCGAGGTCGAGTTCCTTGACTGCCATGTCCGGGCGACCCGCACGGATCTGTTTGCGTGCATGCGACAGGTGCGCCTGACCGATCACTGCCCGCGCCTGCGAGTTGATCGGGTCGATTTCGAGCAGACGCTTGGCCAGGGTCACCGCTTTCTTGAACGCATTGCCGGCCAGCGCTATTTCGACGGCTTCGAGCAATACTGCCGAATCGTTGGCAAAGCGCGCCAGCGCCGTCTCCATCGCCGCACGCGCCGCTTTCAGATCCTGGGCCTGGCGGTGGATTCTGATCAGCTTGAGGTGAGTATCGCGGTCTTCCGGGTCCAGTTCAAGGCTGCGCTCCAGCCATCCGGTGCACTCGTCATCGAAGTCCGACGCGTCGTCATTGCCAACGATCAGGTCGAAGAGATGGCGCAGGATCAAGGCAGCTTGCAGCGGCGCGCTTTCCCGCGTCGAAAACAGGACGGCGGCGCGCAGCCAGTGCCTTTCACTCCGCTCGGGAGCCCTCCGGAGTTCGGCGGCGAGGGCCAGGATGCTCTCGCCTTCCGCTGCGCCAAGCGGACCGAACGCACTCCGGTATTCGTCCAGGCGTTTGTCGGCATAGGGCAACAGACGGCGGCACAGTCTGGCCGCCGTGGCCGGCAAGTTGCGATTGCGGCGCAGCAGGAGCTCAACAACCCTGGCCGGCGCCGGTGGCATGCCGACCTTGGCGAACTCCGCCACATCAAGCAGCAACGAGCGCCTGTTCTCCGGACAACCCTTGATTTCCAGCAACAACAACCGGCCGTCTTCGTCGAGATCGAGAAGCGCCGAAAGCCAGCGTGTACCGGGCAGGACGCCAGCGCGTACGACGGCCGCGAGCTTTTCGAAAGGGCCGTCCGCGGGCACACGGGCAATCAACTCGCCTGCCCGGGAGGCATTGCCGCCGGCCAGCAGGAGCGCCTTGAGGATCAGACGCAGATCGCGATACGGGGAGCGAAAAGGGATGGCACGCAGTTGCTCGTCGAGGTCAGCCGCATCGCCCCCGCAGCACGCGGCTAGGGCCGCGAGGGCCGCAGCACGATGTCGGCGCAGCGGACTGTCGGCTGCGAGTTGCGCCAGCGCGCTGTCCGGCGCGGTCAGCGCCACGGCGGCCAGACGCGTCTCGAGGTCTGTGCCCGTGGTCGCCGGAAGATCGCCGACCGTCGTCAGCAAGCCCAGCGCTGCGTGGTGTTCACCTGCGCGCAGCAACCACTCGACATAGGGTCCTTCGGCCAGCGGCTTGCCGCACAGACTCGATCGATTGCGCCACACCACCAGCGCCTCCGGCAGCATGCCCTTGCTCGCCAATTCGTCAGCCCGACCGGCATAGCTCGCCGCCAGCCCATCAAGCCACTCGGATCGGCGCTCCTGCTTGAGCAAGCCCTTGTAGAGTTCTATCGCCTCACGATAGCCACCTGCCTCCAGGACCGCTCTTGCGCGCGAGTCAGGCGAGACCGACGTGCCGGAAGCACCGGAACGTGTCCTGGGCGCCGATGTTCTGTTCTTGGTAGACACTTACGGAAGAGAGTCGAGGGGCGACGCGAAGGCTCGATTTTACCCGCAATCGCGGCTTGCGGCTTTGCGGCTTTGCCGCTTTGCTCTCCTGCGTCTCGCGCTTCCGTCCGAGTTTGCTCATGGCGACGCTGGCCGTGTCTCCAAGGGTCATCAGGGCCGACACCCGCTCGCCGGCGACGTCAGGAGGCCAGCAGCCGCCGGATCTCCGCCAGGCCCGCCGAGAGCATGGCCAGGTCCTGCGGCTCATTGCTCTTGATCTCGTCGAGCACGGCGTGCGCAGCGCCGGTGGCCGGCAGGCTGCCGGCGAGAACCTGCCCCAGGAGATGCTGCCGCAACGCCGAGAGGTCGCTGGTGAGCTGCGCGCGCGCGCGCGCCTGCCAGCGGTTGCCGGCCGGCAGGTGGTTGACGGCGCCGCCCAACCAGTCCAGATCGATCTGCGCTGCCAGGTTCCCCAGCGCGTCGGCGACGACGTTCAGCGGCTTGCCGCAAACGCGCGCGAGATTGACCAGATCGAACGCGGCGACGATCGCAGAACGTTCCTCGATGAGTGCGGTAATCGCCTGCGCACCGGTCTGGCCGCAGCGAATGCGGTCAATGGCGGCGCCGACCGCCGGGCGGTAGTCGGCCAGCAAGCGGCCGATCGTCGCACCCGCCAGGTGCTGCGTCAGGAGGAGCCGGGTGGCGGCCAGCGTCATGGCGCGCAGCCCGGCCATCAGCTCCATCTGCCGGCTGGCGTCGACGATCAGGTCGAGCGACTCGATCTCGCACCACAGCGCTTCGCCGTCCAGCACGCTGCTCGCCGCGTACCACGCGCCGGCCACCTGCGCCGGTGCGGCGCCGGTCTCGTCGGCCACCTGCATGACGAAGGTCGTTCCCATGCGGTTGACCAGGCGATTGACGAGTTGGGTCGTGATGATGTCCCGCTTCAGCGGATGTGCCGGCAGCAACTCGCGACAATGCGCGACGAGGGCGGCCGGGAAGTAGTTTACGAGCAGATCATGAACGTCCTCGCTGTCAGGCAGGCTGGACGCCAGGATGGCTTCCTTCAGCGCGATCTTGGCGTAGGCCAGGAGGACGGCAATCTCGGGCGCCGTCAGGCCCCGCTTCTGTTGCGCCCGCTCGGCGAGCCCCTTGTCGTCAGGCAGGAACTCGATGCCGCGATGCAGCGCGCCTCTGGCCTCGAGGCTGCGGATGAGGCGCCCATGCACGTCGATCAACGCCGCTCCTGCCGCGGCTTCGAGCGCGATGGCCTGCGTCTGCTGGTAGTTGTCGATCAGGACCAGGCGCCCCACTTCGTCGGTCATCGAAGCGAGCAAGGCATCGCGCTGCTTGCCGGTCATGTCGCCGCGACCGACGAGGCCGGCGAGCAGAATCTTGATATTGACTTCGTGATCCGAACAATCGACTCCGGCCGAATTGTCGATCGCGTCGGTGAAAATCCGGCCGCCGTTCTGGGCAAACTCGATCCGACCCCTCTGGGTCAGACCGAGGTTGCCGCCTTCGCCGACGACCCGCGCGCGCAACTGGCTGGCATCGACACGCAGGATGTCGTTGGCACGGTCGTTGGCCTCCTGGTGGCTCTGCCCGCTGGCCTTGACGTAGGTGCCGATGCCGCCGTTGTAGAGCAGATCGACCGGCGCCTGCAGGATGGTCTTGATCAGTTCGGGCGGAGTCATCTGGGTCGCCTCGGTTCCCAGCCAGGCACGCACTTCCGGCGACAGCGGGATCGACTTGGCGCTGCGCGACCAGATGGCGCCGCCTTCCGAAATCAGCGTCGCGTCGTAGTCGGCCCAGGAGGAACGCGGCAGCAGGAACAGGCGCTGCCGCTCGGCGAAGCTCCGTTCGGGGTCCGGCGACGGGTCGAGGAAGAGATGCCGGTGGTCAAAAGCGGCGAGCAGCCGGATTTGCGACGACAGCAACAGGCCGTTGCCGAAGACGTCGCCGGACATGTCACCGATGCCGACGACGCTGAAGGCCTGCGTCTGGGTGTCCAGACCGAGCTCGCGGAAATGGCGTTTGACCGCCTCCCAGGCACCGCGGGCGGTGATTCCCATTTTCTTGTGGTCGTAGCCGACCGAGCCGCCGGAAGCAAAGGCGTCGCCAAGCCAGAAACCGTACTCGATGGCGATGCCGTTGGCGATATCCGAAAAGGTCGCCGTTCCCTTGTCGGCAGCGACGACGAGGTAAGGGTCGTCGCCATCACGACGCCGCACCCCGGACGGTGGCTGGATGCGGCCATCGATCAGGTTGTCGGTCAGATCCAGCAGGCCGCGAATGAAGGTCGAATAGCAGGCGATTCCCTCGGCCTGAAAGGCTTCCCGGTCAGCGGCCGATGGCAGGCGCTTGCAGACGAAGCCGCCCTTCGATCCGAGCGGAACGATGACGGCGTTCTTGACCATCTGCGCCTTGACGAGACCTAGCACTTCCGTGCGGAAATCCTCCATGCGGTCGGACCAGCGCAGACCGCCGCGCGCGACGCGCGCACCGCGCAGGTGCACGCCCTCGACGCGCTCGCTGTAGACGAAGATCTCGTACAGCGGTGCGGGCGCGGGCAGGAAGGGGATGTCTCTGGACGAAAACTTGAACGACAGGTAGCGCTTGGACTGGCCGTCGCTGCCGGCTTGATAGACGTTGGTCCGCAGCGTCGCTTCGATTACCGTCTGCAGGGCGGAAAGGATGCGGTCGTCGTCGGGATTGGCGACCTGCAGGAGCGCCATGTTCAGCTCGTCGACCAGTGCCTTGGCGAGAGCATCGTCGTGCGCCGGCGAAAAGCGCGCCTCGAACAAGGCCATCAATCGGCGCGTGATCGCGAAATGGGTCGCCAGGCAGCGCTCGACGTAGGCCTGGCTGAACGGCAGCCCGGCCTGCCGCAGGTAACGGCTGTAAGCGCGCAGGATGCTGATCTGCCGTCCGTCGAGGCCGGCCAGCAGGACCAGGCGGTTGAAACCGTCGTTCTCCGCCTGCTCACGCAACAGGTTTTCGAGCAAGGCGACAAAGGACTGGCGCGTCGCGTCCTCGTCAAGCGCCGCCGGGTCGGGCAGGAGCACGGCAAAATCGGCGATATGGAGGTCGCTCTTCGGTAAACTGAACGGCTGCTCGGAAAGCACCGTCAGCCCCATGTTCTCGAGTATCGGCAGGATCGCCGACAGGGGCCGCGGGCGACCGCGGCGAAAAAGCTTGAGATGCTGGTGCGACCCGTCATCGGCTTGCGTGGCGCTCAGCTTGACTTCGACCCGGCCGCTCCCTTCGGCGGCTTCGAGGCGCTCGAGGTCCGACACCGCCGAGGCCGGCGTGACCCGTTCCTGGTAAGACAGGGGCAGTTCGAGCGAATAGCGACGCAGCAGCGCATTGCCGCGCTCCTCGCCGAAATGCCCGACGAGGTTCTGCTTCAGTTCGTCAGCCCAGCCGCGAACGATGCGTGCCACCTGTCGTTCGATCGCCTCGGCATCGTAGCGGTAGCGGCTGCCAACCGGTGTGCGGGCGATGAAATGCAGGCGCGCCAGTCGCGCCTCGCCGAGCATGATGAAGAAGTCGACGCGCTCGGCGGCGAGGGTGTCGTCAAGCAGCGCCGAAATCCGCTCGCGCACCGAGGTGTCGAAACGATCGCGCGGCATATAGACAATCGCCGAAACGTAGCGTCCCCAGGCGTCGTTGCGCAGGAAGATGCGTACCCGCTCGCGTTCGTACACCGAGACGATGCCGCGGGCGATGCGCATCAGGTCCTCGCGATCGATCTCGATCAGTTCATCGCGCGGGTAGGTTTCGAGGACGTTGATCAGCGTCTTGTCGCGATGGCTGCGCGGCAGGAAGCCGATCGCTTCACGCACGGCGGCAATCTTGCGCCGCAGCAGCGGGATCTCGGTCGCCGTCACATGGTAGACGTGCGCCGTATAGAGGCCGACGAAAGCGCGCAGTCCGACGATGTTGCCGCTGGCGTCGTAGCGCTTGACGCCGATGAAATCCAGATAGGCCGCGCGATGAACGGTCGCGCGCGCATCGGCCTTGACCAGGATCAGCGGCAAGGGGTCTTTGGCGAGTTCGGCAACGGCACCGGGAATCCCCGCCAGGCAGCGGCCGAAGCCGGGATGATCGGCGTCGCGGAGAATGCCGAGACTATTGCCGGGGACACGTGCGAGCGTACTCTCGCCAGGGGCAGCCCGGTAGTCCGCGTAACCGAGAAAAACCAGGTTGTTGGCGGCGATCCATTGCAGATAGGCGGCCGCTTCGTCGCTCTCGGCGACCGGCGCTGTCATCAGCTCCGCATGCCCCTCGTGCATCCGCTGCTGCATCGTTGCACCATCGTCGACGGCGGCACGCACGTCGCCGAGAACGGCGGCGATCTCATGGCGCAGGCCGTCGATCAACTCGCCATCGCCGACACGGTCGATCTCGATGTGGATCCACGATTCCGGCCGGCTGCCGGCGGCGCCACGCGGCAGCGCGCGCTGCAGCTTGCCGTCGCCATCGCGCTCGGCACCGAGCAGGGGATGCACCAGACGATGGATCACCAAGCCATGGCGATAGACAACCATGGTGATCGAATCGACGAGGAAGGGCATGTCGTCGGTCACGACATCGATCACCGTGTGCGGGGAATGCCAGCCGTGGCGGTCGAAGTCCGGCGTGTAGAGGGCCACCCCGGCCTGCCCCGGCTGTCGCAGTTCGCCAAGGCGAAAGTGCTGCAGGGCGGCGCCGAGAAGCTCTTCCGGGCTCGCGTCGCTGGCGTCGCTCAGCTCGACATCGGCGAAATAGGATTCGAGATACTCGCGGAGCGGCAGCGACAGATTCTGGTGTTCGGAGATTTCGCGCAGGTTGCGGCGCAGGTTCTGGGCGGATTCGCTGACCATGGCCATCCCTCTCCAGCGGCTTCAGTGGTGCAGGATCTTGGCGAGGAACTGTTGCGCGCGCTCCGAGCGCGCATGCTCGAAGAAAGCCTCCTTGCTGTCATCCTCGACGATCCGCCCCTGATCCATGAAGATCACCCGGCTGGCGACCCGCTTCGCAAAGCCCATCTCATGCGTGACGCACATCATGGTCATCCCTTCCTTGGCCAGTTCGGTCATCACGTCGAGGACCTCGTTGACCATCTCGGGGTCGAGCGCCGACGTCGGCTCGTCGAAAAGCATGCAGATCGGGTCCATCGCCAACGCCCTGGCGATCGCCACGCGCTGCTGCTGGCCGCCGGAAAGCTGGCCCGGGTATTTCTCCGCCTGCTCGCGCAGGCCAACCCGGTCGAGCAACTTGTAACCCTTCTCGCGCGCCTGCTCCTGGTTGCGCCCGAGCACCTTGAGCTGGGCAATGCTCAGGTTGTCGATGATGCTCATATGAGGGAAGAGTTCGAAGTTCTGGAAGACCATGCCGACCGTCGAACGCAGCTTGGAGAGATTGGTTGCGGGGGCGCCGACCGACACCCCATTGACGATGATCTCACCGCTCTGGAAGGGCTCGAGGCCATTGACGCACTTGATCAGCGTCGACTTGCCCGAACCCGAGGGCCCGCAGACGACGATCACTTCGCCCTTCTGGACCTGCGTCGTGCAGTCGGTGAGAACCTGGAAGGCGCCGTAATGCTTGCTGACCTTGTTCATCGAAATCATCGAAATCTCCTCTGTTCGTTGCGGCAAAGCGGCCCGGGGGCCGCCTTTGCACTCTTGTGTTCTGTTGCCTCGGGCGGCCTCAGGCCGTCTTGAGCTTGTTCTGGTAGTAGCGAACGATTCGCGACGCGGTGAAGCAGATCACGAAATACACGGCGCCGGCAAAGAGCAGCAGTTCGACCAGCCGCCCGTCGCGGTCGCCGACCTTGTAGGCAGCGCCGAAAAAGTCGGCCAGCGCCGAAACATAGACCAGCGAGGTGTCCTGGAACAGGATGATCCCCTGCGTCAGCAGCAACGGCACCATGTTGCGGAAGGCTTGCGGCAGCACGACGAGGCGCATCGCCTGGCCGTAGGTCATGCCGAGCGCACTCGCCGCCGCCATCTGGCCTTTCGGCACCGACTGGATGCCGGCACGGATGATCTCCGAGTAATAGGCCGCCTCGAAGAGGGCAAAGCCGGCGATCGCCGACGACAGGCGCATGTCCGAACCGCGCGGGAAACCAAAAATGCTCTCCAGCAGATGCGGCACGATCAGGAAGAACCACAGCAGCACCATGACCAGCGGAACGGCCCGGAAGAGATTGACGTACCCCGCCGCAAACCATGACAGAGGCGTGACGGAGGAGAGGCGCATGAGCGCCAGCAGCGTTCCCCAGACGATCCCGAAAACCACCGCGCTGAGCGTGATCTCGAGGGAAATCTTCATCCCGTCCCAGAGGAAGGGCAAGGCATTGGGGATCGAAGACCAGTCGAAGTCATGCATCTCACTTGCCTCCGATGTAGCCGGGAACGCGCACGTGCTCTTCAACCCAGCGCATGCCGAACATGACGACGACGTTGATGAGCAGATAGGCGAGCGTCACGGCGATGAACGACTCGTAGGGTTGCGCGGTGTAATCGACCAGTTGCCGACCCTGGGCGGCCAGTTCCAGCAAGCCGATCGTCGAGCAGACGGCCGAGTTCTTGAAGATGTTGAGAAACTCCGAGGTGAGCGGCGGTACGATCAGGCGCACGGCCATCGGCAGCAGCACATAGCGATAGGTCTGCGACAAGGTGAAGCCCATCGCCAGGCCGGCGTTCTTCTGCCCGGGCGGCAGCGAGTTGATCCCCGAACGCACCTGCTCGGCGACGCGTGCGCTGGTGAACAGCGCCAGGCAGACCATCGAGGAAAGGAACTGCTGGACGATCGGGTTGCTCTGCTTGAAGGCGTTGCCCAGGTTCTCGGGCAGCAACTCGGGCATTACGAAGTACCAGAGGAACAATTGGACGAGCAGCGGAATGTTGCGAAAGACTTCGACGTAGGCGGTCGCGAAGCCGGACAACCACTTGTTGGGAACCGTCCGCAGGATGCCGACGACGGCGCCGAGAACGAGCGCGATGAACCAGGCCGACAACGACAGGGCGATGGTGACCTTGAAGCCGTAGAACATCCAGCCCAGGTAGGTGCCATCGCCGGTTGCCGTCGGCTGCAGAAAAATCCCCCAGTTCCAGCTGTAGCCCATCTGCGCTTCTCCTTGGAGCAAGGCAGCGGCCGCCCGTCAAGGCGCCCTGCCGCCGTCTAAGAACGGGGAATCAGTATTCCCAGAAAATCCGCTGCAGTTCCTTGCTGTCCTGAGTCTTGCTCAGGGCGACGGCGGCGAGAATGCGTGCCTTCTGCGGATTGAGGTCGTGCGCCACCACCCAGTCGTACTTGTCGTCGGGCTGTTCGGCGTTGCGCAGGACAAAGCCGCCGGCATTGACGTGCGACGACCGAATGATCTGCACGCCCTGCCCGCGCAGGTCGAGCAGCGACGGGACGACGGCGCTGCTCACCGAACCGTTGCCGGTGCCGGCATGGATGATCGCCTTGGCGCCTTTCGCCGCGAAGGCACGATAGGCGGTATCCGAGGCATTGCCGGAACCATAGGCGATCTCCACCGCGGGTAGCGTGTCGATCTTCTCGATGTCGAACTCGGAGTTGCTCGTGTGCCGCTTCGCCGGCAGGCGGAACCAGTAGTTCTTGCCCTCGACGACCATGCCGAGCGCTCCCCACGGGCTCTTGAAGGCCTCGGTGCGCAGGTTAACCATCTTGGAGACGTCGCGACCGCTGTTGATCTCGTCGTTCATCGTCACCAGCACGCCCTTGCCGCGTGCGTCCTTGCTGGCTGCCACGCTGACCGCGTTGTACAGGTTCAGCATGCCGTCGGCCGACATCGCGGTTCCCGGCCGCATCGAGCCAACCAGGACGATCGGTTTGTCGGTGCGCACGACCAGGTTGAGGAAGTAGGCCGTCTCTTCGAGCGTATCGGTGCCATGCGTAATCACCACGCCATCCACATCGCCTTGCTTGACCAACGCCGCGACGCGCTTGCCGAGGGTCACCAGGTTATCGTTGGTGAAGCTCTCCGAGGCAATCTGGAAAACCTGCTCACCACGCACCTCGGCAATCGTCTTCAATTGCGGAATGCCGGCAATGAGCTTGTCGACCGGCACCTTGGCTGCCTGATAGGTGGCGCTGTTGGTCACATCGGCACCGGCACCGGCGATGGTGCCACCGGTGGCGAGGATGACGACGTTCGGCTTGTCGGCAGCCACTGCAGCGCTGCCGACCACGAGCATCGAGACCACGGCCAACAGCCAACGACTCAAGTCCACTCGAAACATGGCTTCCTCCTTTGCGGGTGATGCATTGCCCAGGGGCCGCCCGGCCCCTGGCGCGAAACCTACTCGAACGCCTTGTCGTTGGGAGCCTTGTACAGCTTCTTGACGGCCTCCGAGAGCGCGAAGTTGAGGTTGAGCCCCTTCGGCGGAATCGGCTGCAGGAACCACTTGGCGTAGATTTTCTCAGCTTCGCCCGAGGTCATCGCCTTGGCCAGTGCGCCATCGACGACCTTCTTGAACGCCGGGTCATCCTTGCGCAGCATGCAACCATAGGCCTCATACGACTGCGGCGTACCCACCACCACCCAGTCGCTGGCCTTCTTGGCCTTGGCCATTTCGCCGTAGAGCAGCGCGTCGTCCATCATGAAGGCCACCGCGCGGCCGGTTTCCAGGGTCAGGAACGATTCGCCATGGTCTTTCGCGCTGATGACGTTCATCTTCATCTGCTTGTCTTCGTTCATCTTGCGTAGCAGGCGCTCGGAGGTGGTACCGGCAGTGGTCACGACATTCTTGCCGGCCAAATCCGGGAAATCGTTGATCCCGGAATTCGTCTTGGTCATCAGGCGGGTGCCGATGATGAAGATGCTGTTCGAGAAACTGACCTGCTTCTGGCGTTCGGTGTTGTTGGTCGTCGACCCGCATTCGAGGTCGACCGAGCCGTTCTGGACCAGCGTGATACGGTTCGCCGAGGTAACCGGCATCAGCTTGACATCGAGCTTGGCAAGCTTCAGGTCGGCCTTGATCGCCTCCACCGCCTTGAGCATCATTTCATGCGAATAGCCGATCACCTGTTGCTTGTCGTCATAATACGAGAACGGGATCGACGACTCGCGATGTCCCAGTGTGATGACGCCGGTATCCTTGATCTTCTTCAGCGTACCGGTCAGTTCCTGCGCCGCGACGGGTGCCGACAGCAGGGCCGCGGAGAGGGTTGCAGCAATGGCGAAGCGCCTCGAAACCTTGAACATCGTGTCTGTCTCCTCATCAAACAAGAAAAGTGGCCACCGGCCGAATACCGGACCGCGCGATTGTGGCACGACTCTCGCCCGGATCCAAGTAATGAAAAGGTCATCTCCCCGCGTCGCGTCGCCAACAGTGCTGCCGGATACGCGGCATGCCAGGCAGTCATGGCGGCACGCACTCGACACTCGCGTGGGCCAGGCAACGCGCCTTAGTCGCCCCCATGCTCGCCCCGCTTCTTGCCCCGCTTCTTGCCCCGCTTCTTGCCCCGCTTCTTGCCCCGCTTCTTGCCCTCTTCCCATCGTCGGACCGTGCACAGGCCGTACAATTCCGCCAGATTCCCGAAAAGTGCATGCAACCGTCCGATGAAGCCCGTCCACATCTGCTACAGCATCCGCCCCAGCCATCCCGAGGCCCATCTGTTCGAAGTCCGCTGCACGGTTCGCGAAGCCGACCCGGCGGGCCAGTGCTTCGCCTTGCCGGCCTGGATTCCCGGCAGCTATCTGATTCGCGACTTTGCCCGCCACGTCGTCGCGATTCGCGCCGAGTCCGCCGGCAAGCCGGTCGCTCTCGAGAAGATCGACAAGCACACCTGGCGGGCCGCGCCGCTCGGCAAGGCGCAGGCACTCACCGTGATCAGCGAGATCTACGCCTGGGACCTCTCGGTACGCGGCGCGCACCTTGACCAGACGCACGCCTTCTTCAACGGCAGCAGCGTCTTTCTGCGCGCCCTCGGTCACGAACATCGGCCGTGCCTGGTCGACATCCAGCGACCGCTCGGCACGGCCTTCCAGGATTGGCGCGTCGCCACCGCGCTGCCACGCGCGCTCGGCGAGCGCGGAGCTGCCCGACAGCATGGCTTTGGCCTCTACCGGGCCGCCAGCTACGACGAACTCATCGACCATCCGGTCGAGATGGGGACGTTCACACTCGCCGCGTTCACCGCCTGCGGCGTGCCCCACGAGATCGCCATCAGCGGCCGTCACGACTGCGATCTGACGCGCCTCACGACCGACCTGACACGCATCTGCGAGTGGCAGATCCGTTTCTTCGGCGAACCGGCACCAATGCGCCGCTACCTCTTCCTGGTCACTGCCGTCGGCGACGCCTACGGCGGACTCGAGCACCGCGCCTCCACGGCCCTGCTCTGCGCGCGCGACGACCTTCCCTATCCTGGCATGAAGGGCCTGCCCGAGCGCTACCGGACGTTTCTCGGTCTGTGCAGCCACGAGTACTTCCATGCCTGGAACGTCAAGCGCATCCGGCCGGCCGCGTTCACCGCCTACAACCTCGACAGCGAGAACTACACCACCCTGCTCTGGGCTTTCGAGGGTTTCACGTCGTACTACGACGACCTGACGCTGCTCCGCTGTGGGCTGATCAAGGCGAAGAAGTGGCTGGAACTGGTCGCCAAGACGATCGACCGGGTCCAGCGCGAGCCGGGTCGCCAGCGTCAGACACTCGCACAGTCGAGCTTCGACGCCTGGACCAAATACTACCGCCCCGACGAGAACACGCCCAATGCGGTGGTCAATTACTACGCCAAGGGAGCCCTCGTGGCGCTGGCGCTCGACCTGACCCTACGCGCCGAAACCGACAGCCGCGTTTCCCTTGATGATGTGATGCGCACGCTCTGGGAGCGCCATGGCGAGCGGGACGACTACCGCGGGCCGGGTGTTGGCGATGAGGACATCCGGCTGATCGCCGAGAATCTGTCAGGCCTGGATCTGCGGCGCTTCTTTGCCGACGCTGTGCATGGCACGCCCGAACTGGCTCTGGCGAGCCTGCTCAAGCCTTTCGGCATCGTCCTCAAGCGCACCGCGGCATCCGCGACGCCGACGCTCGGTGCGCGCACCAGCACCGAGGGCAATGACGTGCGGCTGGCAACGGTGTATGAGGGCAGCCCGGCGCAGGTCGCCGGGCTGTCGGCGGGCGATCTGCTGCTGGCGATCGACGGCTTGCGCGTCACGCCGCTCGGGCTGGAACGTCTGTTGTGCCGGCGGAAAAGCGGCGATACCATCCGGGTCCATGCCTTTCGTCGCGACGAACTGATGGAATTCTCGGTTCAGCTCGGCCCACCGGCCAGCGACAGCCACAAGCTCAACCGCAAGGTCAGGGTCAACCCGCTGCGCAAGCGCTGGCTGCAGGGTCATCGGGCATCCCCGGATGCGCACTCAGCCTCCATCGATCCACCCTTGCCCCACGACACGACATGACCGATCTTGCCGCCTTGCGAAAGAGCTACGAACGCGCCGAACTCAGCGAGGAAGCGTCGCACGCCGACCCGCTAAAGCAGTTCGAGCGATGGCTCGGCGAAGCGATCAGCGCGTGCGTGCCGGAACCGAACGCCATGACGCTGGCGACGGTCGACGCCGGGCTGCGCCCGTCCACGCGGGTGGTGCTGATCAAGGGCTACGACCAGGCGGGGATCACCTGGTTCACCAATTACGACAGCCGCAAGGGCCGGGAACTGGCGGCCAATCCGTGGGCCGCGCTGCAGTTCCACTGGGTCGAACTGGAGCGCGTCGTGCGCATCGAAGGGCGGGTCGACAAGGTCAGCGCCGAAGAGAGCGATGCCTACTTCGCCAGTCGCCCGCTCGATTCACGGATCGGCGCCTGGGCCAGTCCGCAAAGCCAAGTCATTGCCGGACGCGGCGTACTGGTGGCCAACGCCGCTCGTTTCGGCACGAAGTTCCTCCTCCATCCGCCGCGTCCACCACACTGGGGCGGCTACCGCCTGCGGCCCGACACCTGGGAATTCTGGCAGGGCCGGAAGAGCCGCTTGCACGACCGCTTGCGCTACCGACTCGCTGCCGACCAGCAGTGGATTCGCGAGCGATTGGCACCCTGAGCGAAAGCCGGGAAGCGGCAAAGCTGCATTAGCGAGGCGCTTCGCGACCCGAACGCACTCAGGCTAACTCCCGCCCGTCCGCGTTAGTTGTCAACCGGCGCCACCTTCTGCCAGGCGCCGGGACATTGCCGGACGGCAGGATAGTAAGCACCCTGCTCCCGACAGTAGTACCAGTAGCCAGGCTCCAGTGGGTCAGCGCTGTCCGAGGTGGCCGCCGGGATCTCGTCGGAGCGTTCGACATAGACGACCGGTGGAGGCACCGCAACGACCGGCGGATAAACCACTACTGGCGGGTTGTACACCGGCACCCACGGCCCGCCCCATACGACAGGGCCGCCGACATAGACACCGACGCGTGGGCCCGGGTATCCCCAGCGGGGCCCGTGGCCATAGTAGCCTCCCCGCGGCCCAACGGGCCCACCGACGACCACCGCCCCGGAAACGCCATAGGCGCCACCGCCACCGGCCAGAACGATGGACGGCTGGACAGCCGCCAGGGCAAGCAGCGCCACGGTCAAGGTCTTCATGGAATGCTCTCCAGGTGCTGATGGTTGATGAGCTGTCGGCCGGCCATGGCTTGCCGCAGCCGACGGTGTTGACAGCTTCCGGCAGATCATCCACGAGTAACGCAGCATTTTCGCCATCGCCGACACGGCCGGCCGGATAACGCGTCGATACGGCCATGGCCGGTCCCGAACAGGCGCCGCCGGACTGCCGCGGCGAACGGCAACCGGCAACCGGCCCACCAATCGCCTTTCACGCAGTGGACTCACCGGCAGCCGTCGTCGGCGGCAAGCGTGATCGATTCGACGATCGCCCCCTGGTTGGTGCAACGCCACTTGATCTCCAGGTCGTGGAGACGCAAGCCGTACTGGCGCAGCGGGTCGTCGGCATAGGCGGGACGCGGGTCCTGCGCGAGAACTTCGCGCAGCAGCGCGGCCAGGTCGGGCCAGCGATGCGCGTGCTGGTGCAACTCGTCCAGCGCCTGCGCCGTGAAATCGACCGGCAGTTGCGCCGGCGGACCGTCGACGAAACCCGCGCGGGCGGCGGGCCGGCTTTCGACGAAAGGGATGTACGGTTTGATGTCGAGCACCGGTGTGCCGTCGAGCAAGTCGACGCCGCCAAAGGTCAACAGCACGCCGTCGCGCGTGTCTATCGCCAACAGTTCGACCAGTGACAGTCCCAGCGGGTTGGGGCGAAAGGGGCTACGGCTGGCAAACACGCCGACGCGTTCGTTGCCGCCGAGGCGCGGCGGCCGCACTGTTGGGCTCCACCGGCCGGCGGTGCGGTGGAAGAGGAAGCTGAGCCAGACATGCGAAAAAGCGTCGAGCCCGCGCACCGCCTCCGCCCGGTCGTAGGGCCGCAGGAGGCGCAAGCGACCCAGCGCGTGCGGCGCCAGTTGCGGCTGGCGGGGAATTCCGAAGCGATCGCGAAACGGCGTCGCCAGATAGCCGATCGGCACCAGGGCGCCCTCAGGCACGGCGGCTCTCGGCGAGCCCGGCGGCCACCGCCTGGAAGGAACGAAGGCAGGCAAGCGCCTTGCCGTCGCCGGCGAGCGCCCGCACTGGCTAGCCGCCGGCAACCGTCAGTGCATGCGCAGCCATGGCCTGGACGATGGTCTCTGCCTCGCCGACGGCAGCGGCGAGTTCAAAGCAGGCGCGCGGATGACCTCGGCGGAGTTCGTCGAGAAGCAGCGGCACGTCGCGCTTCAGGTGACCACCCCGGGCAATGAACATCGGCAAGACGACGATGCGTTCGAAACCCTCGCCAAGCAGGGATTCGGCGCACTCGCGCAAGCCGGGCTGGATGAACTCCAGGAAAGCCAGTTCGACGCGCAGTTCGGGGGCCTGCTGGCGCAGCGCCGCGCCAACGCGACGCATGGGCTCTGCCCATTCGGGGTCACGCGCACCGTGCGCAAAGAGAATCAGGGCGGCTTTCGGCATGTCTTCAGTTTAGCGCAACGGCAGCGTCGACGCCGGATCGGGTTGATCGACGACAAAACCGCCAAAGTGGCTCGGCCGGTGCGGACTGCCGGCCTGGCACGCCGAATCAGCGCAAACCGGCGACGGCGGCAATGTCTTGCGCATGATCAACGAGATGATCGGCCCCCCAGGACTCGATCGGGTCGCCGTCGCCAAGATAGCCGTAACGCACCGCCACCGTCGCCATGCCGACGGACCGGCCGGCCTGGATGTCGCGCAGGTCGTCGCCGACGTAGAGGCAACGTCCCGGGGCGCGGGTGATCAGCGTACAGGCCAGTTGCATCGGGGGCGCTGCGGGCTTGGCGCGCCGCGCCGAGTCGCCACTGACGACGCAGGCAGCGCGCTTGGCGTAGCCCAATTGGTCGAGCAGGGGCAAGGTGAAGCGCTGGGCCTTGTTGGTGATGATTCCCCACGGCGAACCACGGCTCTCCAGCCGTTCGAGAAGTTGGTCAATACCGGGGAAGACGGTCGTGGCGACGCAGATGTCCTGGCTGTAGTAGCGCAGGAAGCGATCGTAGAACTCGGTGTAGAGCGAATCACCCGGCCGCATCGAGAGCCCGGCCTTGAGCATTCCGCGTACGCCCTGCGAGGTATACGGGCGCAGCCGCCCGAGCGGTACCGGCGGGAGGTCAAGATCGGCGCGCAGGCGGTTCAGTGCGGCGGCGAGGTCGGGTGCGGTATCGGCAAAGGTGCCGTCAAGGTCGAAGAGGACGGCATCAAACATTCTTCACGCAATGCAGCAGGTAATTGACATCGGTATCGCGCCCCAGCGTGTAGCGGCCACCCAAGGGGTTGTAGCTCATGCCGCGCAAGTCGAGGCCATCGAGGCCGACCCTCCTTGCCCAGCGTAGAAGCTCTGACGGCTTGATGAATCGGGCATAGTCATGGGTGCCGCGCGGCAACATCCGGAGGACATACTCGGCGCCGATGACGGCGAGCAGGTAGGCTTTCGGGTTGCGGTTGATGGTCGAGAAGAAGACGTGCCCGCCGGGTCCCGCGAGAGCAGCGCAGGCGGCGACCGTACTCGCCGGATCGGGGACGTGCTCGAGCATTTCCATGCAGGTCACGACATCGTAACTTCCGGCGCACTCGGCCGCGAGTTCCTCGGCCGCGATCTTGCGATAGTCGACCTGGTGTCCGCTCTCGAGCAGGTGCAGACGGGCAACACTCAGCGCCTTGTCGGAGAGATCGATGCCGGTCACCGTCGCGCCTTTTTCGCACATGCCTTCGGAAAGCAGGCCACCGCCGCAACCGACGTCAAGTACGCGCTTGCCGGCCAGGCCGCACCGATCGTCGATCCATTCCAGACGCAAGGGGTTGATGTCATGCAGCGGCTTGAAATCACTGCTCGGATCCCACCAGCGATGGGCCAGCTGGCTAAATTTCTCGAGTTCGCCCTGATCAGCGTTGATGGTCATGCCTGCGGTATCCGTGTCAAAGGGTCAGTATAGGGGCTTGGCGAACGCTTGCAACGAAAAAGCCCTGCCGAGGCAGGGCTTCGCGTGGGACGGCGAGGAATTACTTGGTGCCGATGAGTTCGATGTCGACGCGACGGTCAGGCTGCAGGCAGGCGATGACCTTCGGGCTCGTCTTGCCGAGGCACTGATCGGGCTTGGTGACCGGATTCTTCTTGCCCTTGCCTTCGGTGTAGACACGATTCGCGTCGATACCCTTGCTCACCAGGTACTGCTTGACGGCCGCAGCGCGACGCTCGGACAGCTTCTGGTTGTAGGCATCGGAACCGATGCGGTCGGTGTGACCGACGGCGATGATCACTTCGAGCTTGATGGCGCCGGCCTTGGCGACCACTTCGTCGAGCTTGGCCTTGCCTGCCGGACGCAGGGTTGCCTTGTTGAAGTCGAACAGTGCGTCGGCGGCGACGGTGATCTTGTCACCCGACGGCTTGGCCGCCGGTGCGGCAGCCGGGGCAGCCTTGGCGACCATCGGCTCGCAGACTTCCTTCGGGATCAGATCCTTGTCGCACTTGCAGCCAGCCGGATCGCGGGCTGCCCCGGCGGGAGTCCAGAATCCAGTCCGCCAGCAGAGGCCGGCACCGCTCATGACGACTTCGCCGCGTTGATCGATCACATACACGCGATCCAAAGGAGCCGACGTCTGAGCCTGAGCCAGCGAGGCGCCGAAGCCGACAGTCGCGGCGAACACGGCCATCATTGAGTTTCTTGCAATTCTGTTCATCTGGGTTTCCCTCGTTAGTTGGAGCTTGCGAAACTGGTCCGCATAGCCTGTTATGCCTCGTTGTAGACTCAACTCATCACGGACGAATTTTATTTTGCCACAACAGGGCCAGTTTTATCAATCCAGTTTCGTTGTTTTCAACCAGTTGCCCATTCTCTACGCGGATCCGCCCAGCCACCCAGACGTCAGAAACATGCTCCCGGCCTAGCGAGTAGGTGAGGTGCGACACCGGGTGGTAACAGGGCGCAAGGGCGATGTCGTCAAGCCTGACGGCGCACAGATCGGCATACTTGCCGGTGGTGATCGAGCCGATGTCCGCGTCCAGGCCGAGCGCACGAGCGCCGCCCAGAGTCGCCATGCGCAGTACGCGGTGAGCGTCGATGGCGTCGGCACGCCCGCCCTGCTCCTTGGCGAGCAACGCCGCCAGGCGCATTTCCTGAAAGATGTCGAGCCGGTTGTTGCTCGCCGCGCCGTCCGTGCCGAGACCGATGTTGATCCCTTGGGCGAGAAGTTGCGTGATCGGCGCGATGCCGCTGGCCAGCTTGAGATTGGAACTTGGGCAATGGGCAACCGAACAGCCGTGCTCGGCCAACAGTTCGATCTCCTGCGCATTGAGGTGAACGGCGTGTACCGCGATCAAGGCCGGACTGAGCAGACCCAGGCGGCGAATACGTTCGATCGGGCGCATCCCGAAGCGCTGCTCGCTGTCGTCGATCTCCTGGACGGTTTCATGCAGGTGCAGGTGGATCGGCACCTCGATCTGCTCGGCCAGCGTCAGTACCTTGGCAAAACTCCGCTCGCCGACGGTGTAAGGCGCATGCGGGGCAAGACAGAACGATAGCAGCGGCTCGTCCAGCAACTCGTCGCGAACGGCGAGCCCCTTCGCCAGATAGTCGTCTGCATCGGCCGCATAGTTGCTTGGAAAGTCGACGGTGATCAGGCCTATCGCGGCGCGCATTCCCGAAGCGAGCGCCGCGTCGGCGGCGGCTTTCGGAAAGAAATACATGTCGTTGAAACAGGTGATGCCGCCGCGCAGCATTTCGGCGCAAGCGAGCAGGCTGCCGTCATGAACGAACTGCTCGCAAACGTGCTTTGCCTCGGCCGGCCAGACGTGATCGTGCAGCCATTCCATCAGCGGCAGATCATCGGCGAGACCACGCAGCAGCGTCATCGCCGCGTGCGTGTGCAGGTTGACCAAACCGGGAATCAGCACGTGCTGGTCAAGCCGTTTGCGCTGGCGCGGCGAGAAACGGGCAGCCGCCTCCGCCTGTGAAAGCACGGCGACGATCCGGCCGTCGTTGACCGCCACCGCATGGTTCTCGAGAACGGCGCCCACCGGTTCGACCGGCACCAGCCAGCGCGCCTCGATCAACAGATCGACAGCTTGCAGCCCAGAGATCATTTCCATGATCTACCGCGGAGGCTAAAAAAAACCCCGCAGAAGCGGGGTTTTTTGGGCATGGCCTGGATTACTTGGTGCCGATGAGTTCGATGTCGACACGACGGTCAGGCTGCAGGCAAGCGATGACCTTCGGACTCGTCTTGCCGAGGCACTGATCGGGCTTGGTGACCGGATTCTTCTTGCCCTTGCCTTCGGTGTAGACACGATTCGCGTCGATACCCTTGCTCACCAGATACTGCTTGACGGCCGCAGCGCGACGCTCGGACAGCTTCTGGTTGTAGGCATCGGAACCGATGCGGTCGGTGTGACCGACGGCGATGATCACTTCGAGCTTGATGGCGCCGGCCTTGGCGACCACTTCGTCGAGCTTGGCCTTGCCTTCCGGACGCAGGGTTGCCTTGTTGAAGTCGAACAGCGCGTCGGCGGCGACGGTGATCTTGTCACCCGACGGCTTGGCCGCCGGTGCGGCAGCCGGGGCAGCCTTGGCGACCATCGGCTCGCAGACTTCCTTCGGGAGCAAATCCTTGTCGCACTTGCAACCGGCCGGATCCTTGGCCGCAGCGGCCGGTGTCCAGAAGCCGGTCCGCCAGCAAAGGCCGGCGCCGCTCATCACGACTTCACCGCGTTGGTCGATCACATAAACGCGCTCACCAGCGGTTTGGGCTTGCGCCGCGCCAGCGGCCACGAAAAGGCCGATAGAGGCCAGCAGGGTGGTAATGACTTTCGATTTCAAGATGTTCCTCCTCGATTAATTGATCTCTGTTGGGTCCGAATGCGTATGCAGCGATGCGATTTTTGCGCAGTGGGGCGATTTAAGCATACAAACTTGAATGGCTTCAACCATCGGTTTGGCATTGTGTCGTATTTATGCAACGAATGGATGGGGATTCGTCTTTGGCAACGGTGCTCGCACGGGCTGGGCGAGTCGCCACGCAGGCCGGATTGCGGCCTTCTCCTCACCTGCTCCCATCCCCGTATACTGACGCGGTTGCGGCGTAGAAGCTTGCCGCATCGCCGGCGCCGGCCCTGCCCACCGCGTGCGGAGGCAGTTGCCGGGAGGGCAGGCCGTTCATTCATGAATGAGGAGGCTGTCATGCTATCAACGAGTCTGGAATCGATTGCCACGGTTCTCCGGCGGGCGCGCGAAGTCGTCGTCTTCTCGGGCGCCGGACTTTCCGCCGACAGCGGCATTCCCACTTTCCGCGACGGCGCCACAGGATTGTGGAACAACGTCGACCCCGACGAGGTGGCCAGCATCGAAGGATTCCTGCGTAAACCGCGTGTGGTCTGGGACTGGCTGCTGCAATTGAAGAACCTCGTTGACGACCGGCATCCGAACGCCGGCCATGAGGCAATCGCCCGCCTCGAGGATCTGTGCAAGGGCAAACGGCTGACCATCATCACCCAGAACATCGATGGCTACCATACGCAAGCCGGCAATGCGCAGGTGCTCGAAGTCCACGGGACGATTCATCGGGTACGCTGCCACCGGCGCTGCGGTTTCGCTGCCGTCTGGGAGCAAAGCGCCGTGGAGCCTTTTTCCTGCCCCAACTGTGGCGGACCGGTACGGCCCGATCTGGTCCTCTTCGGGGAAATGCTCGATGAGGAGGTGTTTGCGGCGGCGGGGATACGCAGCCTCAATGCCGATCTGTTCTTCTGCGTCGGCACCTCGTTTACCGTCCAGCCCGCCGCCCGCCTGCCGGTGTGGGCGAAAGGGGCCGGCGCCACGGTGGTGGAAGTCAATCCGCACCCGACGCCACTGTCGGATGCGGCGGACTACTCGATTCGTGCCGGCGCTTCGCAGTTCTTCGGCGCCCTCTGCGCGCGACTCCAGGAGAACGGTCCAGGACGCTGAAGGGAATTCGCGATCAGCCCCCAGCCTCCCGGCGTCAGCGCATCGGGCACGGCGGCAAACCCCTGGCGCCGCCGAATGCTGCGGGCGACCAGGACCGATCGGCTATAATGCCGCCCTTTTCCTGCACTGCCCAGCGCGGCAGGCGCAGACCAGTCCACTGTAGAAGTCGAGTCGCGAGTCGCATCCCTTGTCATTGCCGCTGCCCCGATCGCCTTTGCCCCAGGCCGGCGAAAGGCTCCATCTCCCATCGTTTACCGGCTCGGCCGACGCACTCCTGATCGCCCATGCGGCATCGGCAGCCAGCAACGGCGTCAGGCCGCGCCTGCTGGCGGTGCTGACCGCCAACGCCGGCGATGCGCAGCGTCTGCTGCAGGAGATCCCGTGGTTCGCCGCCCATCTGCGTGTACGCCTGCTGCCGGATTGGGAAACGCTGCCCTATGACAGCTTCTCGCCCCACCACGACCTGGTTTCCGAACGACTGGCGACGCTCTACGCCGTCACTCGCGGGGATTGCGACGTGCTGCTGGTACCGGCCAGCACTGCCGTCTATCGTCTCTCGCCCGCCGCCTATCTGGCCGCCTACACGTTCTTCCTCAAGCAGGGCGAGAAGCTCCACTCTGAACCGTTCCGCGCCCAGCTGACGCTCGCCGGCTATGCGAATGTCACGCAAGTCGTCGCGCCTGGCGAGTACTCGATCCGCGGTGGCATCGTTGACCTCTTCCCGATGGGGTCACCGCTGCCTTACCGCCTCGATCTTTTCGACAACGAAATCGAGAGCATCAAGACCTTCGACGTCGATAACCAACGCACGCTCTATCCGGTGCCTGAGGTACGCCTTCTGCCGGCGCGCGAGTTTCCCCTTGACGACAGGGGACGCGCGCGATTCCGCCAGCGCTTTCGCGAGATCTTCGAAGGCGACCCGGCCCGCTCGCGAATCTACAAGGATGTCTCGAACGGCGTTGCCGCTGCCGGTATCGAGTACTGGCTGCCGCTCTTCTTCGAGGAAACGGCAACGCTCTTCGACTACCTGCCGAAGGATAGCGTGCTGTGCCTGCACCGCGACGTCCCGGAAGCGATTCGCGCCTTCTGGCGTGAGGCGCAGTCGCGCTACACGATGCTCTCCGGCGACCGGACGCACCCGCTGCTGCCACCGGCGGATCTCTTCCTGGCCGAGGAACCCTTTTTCGTCGCCGCCAAGGCCTACGCCCGGGTGGACATCGCGGCCGGCGACGACGGGCCGGTGCACAGCTTGCCACCGCTGGCCGTTGACCGCCGGGCCGAGGACCCCCTCCACCGTCTGAAGGCCTTCATCGACGGTTTCGCTGGCCGCGTTCTGCTGGTCGCCGAAACCCCCGGGCGGCGGGAAACCCTCGCCGGGCTCTTCGCTGAATATGGTTTGAAGCCGGCGGCGAGCACCGGCCTTACAGACTTCCTGGACTCGCCCAGCCGTCTCGCGCTGACCATGGCACCGCTGCACGACGGCTTCGTGGTCGATCACTTGGCGATCATCACCGAAGCCGAGTTGTATGCCGACAGCCCGTCACGCCGCACACGCCACGCGGCACAACGCAAGGCCTCGGTCGACAACTGGCTGCGCGATCTCACCGAACTCAAGGTCGGCTCCCCAGTGGTCCATGAACAGCATGGCATCGCCCGCTACCAAGGGCTCGTCCACCTCGACCTTGGCGAAGGCGACATGGAGTTCCTCGAACTCCACTATGCCGGCGACGCCCGACTGTATGTACCGGTAGCGCAACTGCACGTCATTTCGCGCTACTCGGGCGCCGACCCCGACGCGGCACCTCTGCACACGCTCGGCTCACCGCAATGGGAAAAGGCCAAGCGCCGGGCAGCTTTGCAGGCGCGCGACACGGCCGCGGAACTGCTCGCTCTCTACGCCCTGCGTGCAGCGCGACAGGGTCACGCCTGCCAGTTCAAGGCACATGACTACGACGCCTTTGCCGACGGGTTCGGTTTTGAAGAAACGGCGGATCAGGCGGCAGCGATCAACGCCGTGATCGAAGACATGCAATCGGGGCGGCCGATGGACCGTCTCGTCTGTGGCGATGTCGGCTTCGGCAAGACCGAGGTGGCCCTGCGCGCAGCCTTTTGCGCCGTGGCCGGCGGCCGGCAGGTGGCCGTTCTGTGCCCGACCACGCTGCTCTGCGAACAGCACCACCAGACGTTCAGCGACCGCTTTGCCGACTGGCCGGTGAGCATCGCCGAACTGTCGCGCTTCAAGACGGCCAGGGAGGCCAGCCAGGCCCTCAGGGAACTGGCCGACGGCAAACTCGACATCATCATCGGTACGCATCGACTGCTGCAGAAGGACGTGCAATTCAGTCGCCTGGGGCTCGTCGTCATCGACGAGGAACACCGCTTCGGCGTCCGCCAGAAGGAAGCACTGAAGGCGCTGCGCGCCGAAGTCGACGTGCTGACGCTGACCGCAACGCCGATCCCGCGCACACTCGGCATGTCGCTCGAAGGCCTGCGCGATTTCTCGGTCATCGCCACCGCGCCGCAGAAGCGACTGGCGATCAAGACCTTCGTCACCCGCTTCTCCGACGGCATCATCCGTGAGGCGCTGCTGCGCGAGTTCAAGCGCGGTGGCCAGGTCTATTTCCTGCACAATGAAGTCGACACCATCGAGAACATGCGCGACAAGCTCGGCAAGCTGTTGCCGGAGGCACGCATCGTCGTCGGCCACGGGCAACTCAAGGAGCGCGATCTCGAGCGCGTGATGCGTGACTTCACGCAACGCCGGGCCAACGTCCTGCTGTGCACGACAATCATCGAGACGGGAATCGACAACCCACACGCCAACACCATCATCATCAATCGCGCCGAGAAGTTCGGTCTTGCCCAGTTGCATCAGCTACGCGGCCGCGTCGGCCGATCGCACCACCAGGCCTACGCCTATCTGCTGACGCACGACGAGACGGCACTCAACAAACAGGCCCGTCAACGCCTCGAAGCGATCCAGATGATGGACGAACTGGGTGCCGGTTTCTATCTCGCCATGCACGACCTCGAAATACGCGGCGCCGGCGAAGTGCTCGGCGACAGCCAGTCTGGCGAAATGCAGGAGGTCGGCTTCAACCTGTTCACCGAGATGCTCAACCGCGCCGTCGCGGCACTCAAGCAGGGCAAGGAGCCCGACCCGATGCAGCCGCTGGCGATCGCCACCGAGATCAACCTGCACACGCCGGCTCTGCTCCCCGACCAGTATGCTCCGGACGTCCATGACCGGCTGACTCTCTACAAGCGCCTGGCCAACTGCACCGTCGCCGACGAACTCGGCGAGTTGCAGGAAGAACTCATCGACCGCTTCGGCGACCTGCCGCCGCAGGCGCGCGCGCTGCTCGACAGCCATCGGCTGCGGCTGCTCTGCAAACCGCTCGGCATCAGCAAGCTCGACGCCACGACCGAGCAAATCGTCGTACAGTTCCAGCCTGACCCGCCCATCGAGCCGACGCGCATCATCGACCTGATCACGAAGAACCGCAATTACCGGCTGGCCGGACAAGACAAGCTGCTCCTCAAGCGCCATTGCGCGACGCTCGCCGACCGCGTCGCCGCCGTCAAAGACATCATCCATCAACTCAGCAAGTGAAGGCGCCCAAGCCATGACCACCCTCGACATCGACAACATCAACGTCAGCGCCTTCGACCCCATGCCTTCGCCGGACGAGATCGCGGCCCGCCTGCCGCTCTCCGCGAGCGCGGCCGGGGAGGTCAGGCGCGACCGCGAGGTGTTGCGCAACATCCTCGACCGCCGGGACCATCGTCTGTTCGTCGTCGTCGGCCCGTGCTCGATCCACGACCCGCTGGCGGGGCTGGACTATGCGCGCCGTCTCAAGGCGCTCGCCGACGCGGTCGGCGACACGCTCTACCTGGTGATGCGCGTCTACTTCGAAAAGCCACGTACGACAACCGGCTGGAAAGGGTACATCAACGACCCGGACATGGACGACTCCTTCCACGTCGATCAGGGGATGCAGAAGGCACGCCAGTTTCTCCTCGAACTTGCCGAACTGGGACTACCCGCCGGCACCGAGGCGCTCGACCCGATTTCGCCGCAGTATCTGGGCGGCCTGATTTCGTGGACGGCGATCGGCGCCCGCACCACCGAGTCGCAGACGCACCGCGAGATATCGTCAGGCCTGTCGACGCCGGTCGGTTTCAAGAACGGCACCAACGGCGATGTCGGCATCGCCGTCAACGCCATCCTTTCCGCCTCGCGACCGCACAGCTTCCTCGGCATCAACGGCCAGGGACGCACGTCGATCGTCCGGACGCGTGGCAACCGGTATGGCCACCTCGTCCTGCGCGGCGGCGATGGCCGTCCGAACTACGACACGGTGAGTGTGCAGATGGCCGAACAGGCACTGCGCAAGGCCGGTTTGCCGACCAATATCGTGGTCGACTGCTCGCATGCCAACAGCTACAAGAAGCATGACCTGCAGCCACTGGTGATGGCCGACGTCGTCAATCAGGTGCGTCTCGGCAACCGGTCGCTGGTCGGCATGATGGTCGAATCGAACATCGTCGCCGGCAACCAGGCGATCCCCGAAGATCTCGACCAGCTCCAGTACGGCTGCTCGGTCACCGACGCCTGCGTCGACTGGCCGACCACCGAGAAGATGATTCTCGACGCTGCCACGCTGCTGCGAGACGTGCTGCCAGCACGCAACGCCGGCTGAACCGCTGGCGTCGCCGCGTCACACGCCTCCGGCGTAGGCCTGCTGGCGCCACGCCTCGAAGACGGTAACGGCCACGGCATTCGACAGGTTCAGGCTGCGCTGGCCGGGCAGCATCGGCAAACGCAAGCGCCAGTCATCGGCAAACTCGGCCAGGACGGCGGCCGGCAGGCCACGCGTTTCGGAACCAAACACGAAAACGTCGCCGGCGGCGAAGCGTCTGTCGGCGATCGTCCGCGCCGCCCGGGTGGTGCAGGCGAAGAGGCGCCGCCCGACAAGCGCGACGCGCAGGGCAGGCCAGTCATCATGCACCCTGACTTCGGCGTATTCGTGATAGTCGAGTCCGGCGCGGCGCAGGTTCCTGTCGGCGAGGTCGAATCCCAGCGGCTTCACCAGGTGCAGACGACAGCCGGTATTGGCGGCGAGGCGGATGACGTTCCCCGTATTGGGCGGGATTTCCGGCTCGACGAGGACGATTTCGAACACGTCGCTGCAGCGCCTTGCTCAGCGTACCGATCCGCCGCCCGCGAACTCGCGGTCGTAGGCCTCGACCGCCTTCTTGACCGAGACGAAGAAGTCGTTGCCACCAATCTCCTCGGAAAGCCCGACCTTGGCAAGCTCCTCGAGGAATGGTCGGGGCGCGTCGGCGATCTTCACGTCAACGCCCTCGTCGGCCAGTTCCCGGTGAAGTTCCGCGAAACGCTGCGCGGCGGTGACATCCATGTCATGGATCGCCTGCGCGTCGATGACCAGCCACTTGACCGGTGGATCGGCCTCGTCGACCAGCGTACGAATGCGCGTCATCACATGCCGCGCATTGGCGAAGACCAGCGGCGCGTAGGGCCGATAGACGAGCAGACCGGGCACACTCTCTGCTTCCTCATCATCCCGGCAGTCATGGAACCTGCCGTCGAGGAGGCGCCGGCGAAGTACCGCGTCGCCGGGCCGCGAAATCTCGACGAGAACGGTGATCAGCGACAGCAACAAGCCAAGGATGATTCCCGGCACGACCCCGGCCACCAGTATGGCCGCCGTCACGCCCAGGGCGATGGCGAACTCGACACGGTCGATCCTGTAGAGACCGACGAGCGAAGCCATCTCCAGCATGCCGATGGCGGTGACGATGAGGATCGCGCCGAGGGCGACCTTCGGCAACAGCGCGATCAATCCGGTCAGGAAGAACAGGAAGAGGAGCAAACCCACGGCCAGCACCAGTTGCGCGACCTGTGACTTGCCGCCGGAGGCATCGACGATCGACGTCCGCGACTGGCTGGCGGAAACCGGGAATCCCTGCCAGAGGCCGGCAAGAATGTTCGCCGAACCAAGCGCCACGAGCTCCCGGTTTGGCTGTACCTCATAGCCGTTCTTCTCGGCAAAGGTCTGGGCCAGCAGAATGCCGTCGGAAAACGCGAGAAAGGCGATCGCCACGGCGGCGGGAGCGAGCGCGGCGATGTCTCCCCAGCGGAAGCTGGGGATCGTCAACTGCGGCACGCCCGACGGCACCGTGCCGACCAAGGCAATGCCGTAGCTGCCGAGATCCAGGAAGAAAGTGGCGAGAATCGCGACGGCACAGACGGCCAGCGCGCCAGGGACACGTGGCAGCCAACGCGCGAGAGCCACCAGCAAACCGACCAGGAGCACGCCCAGAAGGAAGGTCGGCAGCTGCGTCTGCGGCAATTTCTCGATCACCGTATAGACCAGTTCGAAGAACTCCTCGCCTTCGGTTTTGATGCCGAACATCTTGCCCAGTTGGGTGGCAATGAGCACCAGCGACGCCCCGTTCAGGTAGCCGATGAGCACCGGCCGGGACAACAGGTCGGCAATGACGCCGAGCTTCAGTCGAGCGGCGAGCAGCAGCACGCCGCCGGACATGATGCTGAGCACGGCAGCCAAAAAGACGATGCGCGCCGGGTCGCCCGCCGCCAGCGGCAGGATCGCCGAGCCCGCCAGCAGGCCGATGGCCGCATCCGGTCCGGCGATGACGTGCCGCGAACTGGCAAACAACGCGTAACCAACGGCCGCCGCCAGCGCCGCGTAGAGCCCGGCAATCGGCGGCAGATGCACGAGCTCGGCATAGGCAATCACCGACGGAATCGAGACGATGCACGCCGACAGGCCGGCGATCGAATCCTTGCCGAACCAGGAGAATCGGTAGTCTCTCAGGGTCGCCAGCAGCGGCACGCCGGATAGCAGGTACTGGAAAATCGCAGCAGCTCTCATGGGCTTGGCTCCGGGCAAGAAAGGAATAGACCGGCAATATAACCTGATCTGCGGCGAATGCGGCAAGCGAGCCGGCATCGACGGTGCAGCAGGTGACATGTCTTGAGCATACCTGGAGCGGACAATGATACTGTCTTCAAACATGTTGAGACGCAGCATGATTGCGTCCTTGACTTGGAACCGCCGCAAGAAGGGCTCTCGCTACGCCTTTCCGAGGCCCTGGCAACCCAGAAATGTGAGGAAAATGCGGCGCGCGGCGTCGAAAGGATGGACCGCTGAAGACCGTCCGGGTAGACTAGTCAGTTGGACTACAACGCACGCAGCACCCAGGGGGAGAACATCGTCATGCAGATCAACGTGGAAACCAAGCCGGTCGCCTCTGCTGCCTACAACACCAGGAAGAAACGGCTCGTCGAGACGATCGACCGGCTCTATCACCGCGGTGCCAAAGTGCCCCTGCAAAAGGTGATCGCACGGGTTCACCCTGCCGACATGGCGTCGATTCTCGACGAGCTTCCCCCAGCACACGTGGTGGACATCTTCTACGCGATTACCGACACCGAGATGGCGGCCGAAGTTTTCCATCAGCTATCGCCAAGTCTGCGCACGGAGGTGATGACCGAGTCGCCCGTCGACAAGCTGGCGGCCGTGCTGCAGCACCTCGCCCCGGACGACCTCGCCGACCTGATCGGCGATCTGCCCGATGATCAGCGCGCGCAGCTGATGGCACTGCTCGACCGTGAAAGCAAGGACGAGGTCGAAAGCCTCCTGAAGTACGACCCGAACAGCGCCGGCGGCATCATGACCACCGACTTCTTCTCGCTGCCGCACACGCTCACCGTCGAAGAGGCCATCGAGAATATCCGCAGCCGCGAAGACGTCGAGATGGTCTTCTACCTTTACCTGACCGACGAGGCGGGGCGGCTGGTCGGCGTGGTGTCGCTGCGCCAGTTGCTGCTCGCCCGGCCCGGTACGCCCCTCGACAAGGTCATGAACCGACGCGTCATGAAGGTGACGACGGACGCCGACCAGACCACCGTCGCCATGCTGGTCGAGAAGTACCACCTGCTCGCCGTACCGGTGGTGGACGAGGAGAACGTGCTGGTCGGCATGGTCACGGTCGACGACGTCATCGACGTCCTCGAAGAGGAAACGACTCGTGACATGCTGAAGATGGCCGGTACCAGCGAGTCGGAGACGCTCACCCACTCGGCTTTCAAGATCGCCGGGATACGCCTGCCGTGGCTGCTCGCCGCGTTCATCGGCGGCCTTGCGGCAACAGCGGTGATCGGCCGCTACGAGGCCATCCTCGGCGAGGTCCTCGTGCTGAGTGCCTTTCTGCCGGTGGTCATGGGCATGGCCGGCAACGTCGGCGTGCAATCAGCGACGGTCGCCGTGCGTGGTCTGGCGACCGGCGCGATCGACGTCCGCGACACGGTACCGCTGGTCCTCAAGGAATTGCGCGTCGGCCTGCTGCTCGGCGGTTTCTACGGCGTCATCCTGGCAATCTACGGGTACCTGATGCACGACAGTCTGGCGCTTGGCGAGGTCGTCGGTCTGACGATCCTCGGCAACATGACCGGCGCCGCCCTGCTCGCCGTTCTCCTGCCGATGCTCTTTCAGCGCCTGAAAGTGGATCCGGCGGTCGCCACGGGACCTTTCGTGACCACTGCCATCGATATCCTCGGCGTCCTCAACTACTTCGTGATCGCCAGCTGGATCTACAAGCTGTAGGCGGCGCGGGCCCCGGTCGAGGCGCCGCGCCGGCGCCCGACAATCCGCACAGATCTCAGGGCTCGTCCCACGGCGCGACCCGCTGCTGGAAGTCGCTCAGTTGCCGAGCCAGTTCGGGCCGCAGGGACTCGATCGCAGCGCCCAGCCAGGCCTGCAGCGCCTCGCCTTTGCGGCCTGGTAGCGCCGCCAGCGTCATCTGCCGGGCTACCGCGAGATCGTTCAGGCGACCGAGCAGTTCCTGCAGGGAAGTCGTCGCCTGAAGGTAGCCCGGCAAGCCTGGGGCCACGACGATCGGGGTGAAGAACTCCAGCGCATAACGCAGTTGCTTGAAGGCGACGCGCAGGCGGTGGCGGGCCGCCACGTCGGCACCGAGAGCATCCGGAGCACGCTCGATCACGCGCCGGAGACGCTTGTTCAGGCAACGCGGCACGAAGGCGGCCAGCGGTCCCGTATCGGCTTCCGGCAATCCCAGGACGGCGGCGGTGAATTCGATCAGCAGCCGCGAGTAGTCTGCCGACCTGAGAGCGCGGCGGGCTGCCTGGCGGCTGCCCGCGCAGCGCCGCTGGCTGTACAGCGCCAGCCGGTCGGTCTCGGAACCATCCGGAAAGGCCGTGCGCAGAGCGGGCAAGGTTTCGGCAATGAACACGTCCCAGTTGCGTGCGTCGCCGAGTTTCGCGGCCAGCCCTTGCCAGAGCGGATCGAAATGCGCGACAAAAGACTCCGGCAGCAGCGGTTCCCAGAGACGCATGGCCGAGCGCAGGCGACGCATGGCGACCCTCGCCTGGTGCACGAACTCGGGCAGATCGCTGTCGCAAACGCCTTCTTCGTTGTTTTGCAGGTGATTGAGGCAGCACAGGGTGATCACGCGAAACGCGCCGATGCTCGGCATCGCGCCGGCGACCGGTGCGGGCAGCGCCTTCGCCGCCGCCGGCGGCGCGTCGGCCAGCAAACGGTAGGCGCGGTCCGACTTGCTGCGCGCTTCCGGGTGTAGCGGCAGCGTCGCCTGCAACTCCCCGGCCAGCAGGAACAGATCGCCGACTGCTCCGGCAAGCAGTTCGAGTTCGATCTCGCGAATCGTCCGCCGGCGAGCCTGCGCTTCTATCAAGCCGCGATCGAGCGCCAATTCGACGCGCACACCGCTGCGTGGTTCGAGCAGCCAGGCCTGGCGCGTGAAGCGAGTGGTGAAAATCGGCTGCAGTTGATCGCGCACCGACTCGAGCAGGCCACGGACGACAAGGTCATCGACATTCCAGAAGTCGAACTCGCCCGGCCGGCCCGGAACCTCCCACTCGCTGCGTTGCGCCAGCCCGCCGCTGAGGAGCGCGGCGGTCTTGACCGTAAGGAGCCACTCGCGGCCCTTGCGGCGATAGCGCACGACAACCCGTTCGCGCCGCAGACGGCCATCCGGAGTGTCGTAATAGGTATTGACGAGGAGTTGCCTATGCGGCTCGACGCCGGCCAGCAAGGGATGCTTCGCCAATTGACTGGCGGTACGCGCCGACAGGGAAAACTTGATCTCGGTTTCAGTGGCCATGCAGACCCTCGTGCGGTGGAAGGCTGATCAGGACATCTTCTCGATCAGGTGCGCCTTGAGCTGAGCACGCCCCGAAGGATTGGCCATGGCGATGATCGTGTTGCCGGCCTGGATGACGTGATCGACCTTGGGATTGAACACCCAGGCTCCATCCTCCTCACGCAGGGCCAGGAGAATGTAGTCGGGGCTGCGCAGACGCAGATCGCCGACCCGCGTCGGCGGGAAATTCGCCGGCACCGGCACCTCTTCGACGCGCACGTTCTTGTCCGACCGGATCATCTCGTCGAGAAAACCGACGACGTGCGGCCGGACCATTGCCGACGCCAGACGAATGCCGCCGGTGAAGTCCGGCGAGATCACGGTGTCGGCGCCGGCCTTGGTCATCTTCTCGACATTTCGCAGTTCCTGGGCGCGCGCCACGATGCGCAGGTTCGGATTGAGCTGCCGCGCCGTGATGATGATCATCAGATTGCGCGAATCATCGCCAGTGACGGCGAACAAACCCCTGGCATCCTCGATGTCCGCTGCTTCCAGGAGATCGTCGTCCGAGGCGTCGCCGTGCAGATAGAGCAAACCGGGAAAGCGGTCGAGATTCTCCTCGAAACGCGCTTCTTCGACATCGATCGCCACGTAGTGACGGCCGGTGTTGTGGAGTTCCCGCCCGACACTGCGGCCCACGCGGCCAAAACCACAAATGATGAAATGCTGCCGCAGTTTCTGGATGCGTTTTTCCATCCGTCGTCTCCGAAGGGACTGATCAAGATCCTTCTCGAGGAAGAACACTGACAGGCTGGTGAAAAGAAAGGTCAGCGCCCCCAGGCCGGCAATGGCCATGATGCCGGCAAACAGGCGATCATTGAGCGAGTGCAGCGGAACGATCTCGCCGTAACCGACGGTCGAGATGGTGATCAGCGTCATGTAGAGAGCGTCGGACCAGTTGCCGTGGTCATCGGCAATCTGGTAGAAGCCAAGCGTCCCGACGCCGATCAGCACCAGCACGACCACGCCGGCCCAGATGATGCGGACAATGATGCGCTGCAGTTGTGCAGCGACGCGCAGATCCGATTCGCGTAGGCGGCGCGAGCGGCGAAGCCTCATGCGAGCCTGCAGCGGGCTATCTGGCATGCGCAGGAGAGGAGTCTGATTGGGCTCTTGGGGTCATCGAGGAAACAGACACGCGGTAGGGATCGACAGGCGGCCAGTCACGCAGGCGGTATATGCTGAGCGGGCGAGATTCGCACATCTGCCGGCGATTGTCCACGATTCCGGAGGAGCCCTGCGGGTTGACCAGGACAACGCCTTGCAAGGGAGCCGTGCGCGGCGACCACGCCGTCATCGCGCGACCCTTCGCGCCGGCGCTGCCGGCGATCGTGGCGAGCGGCAGGCAAGCGTTCGCCGGCAACGTTTGGGCACTGATGGTTTACCATCGAGCCCCAAAGCAAGTCTTGCCCTGTCGTCAGCCACCAAACACGCGCCATGCCACTACCGTTGGACGATCCTGCACAAATCACCACCCGCACCCTGGCACATTACGAGCAGCATGCCGAGGACTTCCGGGAAGGAACCCGCGACCACGACGTGAGTCAGAACATCGCCGCTCTCTTGCGACATATCCGAGCGCAGGCGCCATTCACGATTCTCGACCTCGGCTGCGGCCCGGGACGCGATTTGCAGACTTTTTCCCGCCTTGGCCACGTCGCCATCGGCCTGGACGGCGCCGGCAGCTTCGTCCGGATGGCACGCGCCGACAGCGGTTGTACGGTCTGGCATCAGGATTTCGTCAGCCTCGACCTGCCGGGTGGCCTTTTCGACGGGATCTTCGCCAATGCCTCGCTGTTTCATGTGCCCAGTCTCGCCCTGGCGCGCGTTCTGCGGCAACTGCGCGCCGCCCTCAAGCCCGACGGTGTGCTGTTCTGCTCGAATCCACGCGGCCAGAACGAGGAGGGATGGAACGGCGAACGCTACGCCGCCTACCACGACCTCGCCGCCTGGCGAAGCCGCATGGTCGACGCCGGCTTCGTTGAACTCGAACACTACTATCGGCCCCCCGGCCTGCCGCGCGCGCAACAGCCCTGGCTCGCCAGCGTCTGGCGCCGGACCGCGGAATGAGCGACCATCAGCGCCGGCTGGCAGCACCGCGAAACCGTCATTTTCCTCTACCACACGTCGAAGGTCCCCATGCGAGACAAACCCTTCTCCAGACACGGCATCCGCTTCCGGGCCGGACAGCGGATCGCCGAAGCCATCCTCGATTATGTCGGCCAGACGCCGCCGAGCACCGAGCAGAGGCGGCAGAAGCCGCAAGCTCGTGCCCGCGCGCTGGCCCGCAAAGCGGCCCGGCAGGCGGCGCTGACCGCCGGTAGCCTGACGCTGCCGCCTGGCCCGCTCGGCTGGCTGACCCTTCTTCCCGAACTGCGATCCCTGTGGAAGCTGCAGACGCAGATGGTCGCCGACATCGCCGGCTGCTACGGCAAGACGGCCGAGCTCGAGCGTGAACAGATGCTCTATTGCCTGTTCCACCATACCGACCCGCAGGCCGTCCGCGATCTGGTTGCGCAGATCGGCAAACGCCTGGTCGTCCAGCGCGCGTCGCGCCCCGAAGTCCAGTCGGTGGCCCTGAAGATCGGCATGCACATCTCGCAACGACTGATCGGCAAAGGAATCTCGCGCTGGATCCCGGTCTTCGGTGCGCTCGGTGCCGGTGCTTACGCTTACTACGATACTTCACAGGTGGCCGAGACGGCGATCGAGCTGTTCACCGCTGTCATCGAGGTACCGGTGGAGGAAGCGCCGGCGGACTGTTAGAATGGTCCGACAGGGTCTGTGATGAAGGCTAACGGCATGCTGAGCGGCACCGGCAGACATATCGAGGAATGGGCCAACCCGCGGGCGGTAATCTTCCTGACCCTGCTGTTTCTCGGCACGCTCTGGTCGCTGGTCGTCTTCTCGGCGATCACGACTCGCCAGGAGAGCATTGACGCCACCGGTGACCGGCTGCAGCGGATGAACCATGCCGTCGAGGAAGAGACCCGTCGGTATGTCGATCTCGTCGCCGTTTTCCTGGCCGCCTGCGAGCAGTCGCTGGCAGCCAACCCGGCGCACGATCCGCGCAGCGACGCCGTGTTGCGCAACCTGGTCGAAGGCTTTCGAGCGAGAACGGGCGGCGCCATCGACATCCGCCTGGTCGCCCGCGACGGTAGCCTGGTCGACGTCGTGGAAACCGCTGCCACGCCATTGGCCAATGTCGCCGACAGCGATTACGTCAGGGGTGCGCTGGCAGGCCCGGGGCTGTCTATCGGCCACCCGGTGCAGAGCCCGCTTAGCGGTCGCCACGGCTTGCCGGTCGCGCTGCGTTTGCGGCAGCCTGCGCACGACATCCACATCTTGCTCGCCGTCATCGACCTGCCCACCCTGCAAGACACCTACGAGGAGCAGCGCCAGAAACCCGGAGGCACGATCGCACTCCTGCGGCGAGACGGTACGGTCCTGGCCAGCGCGCCCGGCGACGAGGGCTTGCCGGGCCAGTCGATCGCTGACGGAAAACTGTTCCGCGAGCATCTTGCGCAAGAACCGCGCGGCGTCGTTCTGGTGGAGGAAACGACGGGCCGACAGGCCAGGGAGTTCACCAGTTATTCCTCGATGCCCGATCTCCCGCTGGTGATCACGGTGTCGGAGAACTACGACGCGGCACTCGCGCCCTGGTTGCGACACACGCTGTGGATCGTCCTGCTGGCCTTCGGCGTGACCGTACCGACGACGGTCGTCGCCTATCGGTCCTTGCGGCTGCTGCGTGCCCTGGCCAGTCGCGATGCGCAGTTGCATCGGCTGTCAACCACCGACGGGCTCACCGGCGCCAGTAGCCGACAGCATTTCGTGGACGAACTCGCGGACCAAATGGAAACCGCCAGACGCCAGGCATCGGCGCTGACCGTCCTGCTGTTCAATATCGACTTTTTCCAGCGCATCAACGACGGCTACGGGCATGCCGTCGGCGATCAGGTGCTGGTCGCGTTCGCACGCGTGGCACGCGGCTGTCTGCGCGAGCGCGACCTCCTGGGCAGGCTCGGCGCCGGCGAGTTCGCGATCCTCCTGCCCGGCACCGCCGTCGAGGAAGCCGTGCTGGTCGCCGAACGCGTCCGCCGCGAGACTGCCGAGATAGCGATCGCCACCGAAAACGGGACGGTCCAGTTTACAGCCAGTGCAGGACTGACCGCTGCACACATGGCCGACAGCTCCGTTGACGATCTCCTGAAGCGCGCCGCCAAGGCTCTGCATGACGCCAGGACCGGCGGACATGACCGCGTCGTGGTCGCCTGAGGAGTCCGAACACGCTGCCTCGCAGGCTGACCACGACGGTGCGTGGCGCGTGCCCGCAAGGCAAGCCGTAGCCAGCAGCGCCTAGCGCCCCTTCCAGTCGGCCTGGCGCTTGCCGATGAAGGCGTCAATGCCCTCGCCGGCGTCCTCGGTCATCATGTTGCAGGCCATCACCTCCGCGGCATACTGATAGGCGGCTTCGAGACCCATTTCGAGCTGCTTGTAGAACATCTGCTTGCCCATGCCGATAGCCACCGACGACTTGCCGATGATCGAGCGGGCCAGTTTGTCGATCTCCGCATCGAGTGCGTCGCCGGCAACCACACGATTGACGAGACCTTGCTGCTGCGCGGTCCGGGCGTCGATGAAATCGCCGGTGAGCAACATCTCCAGGGCCTGCTTGCGGCCGAGGTTGCGGGACAATCCGACTCCCGGCGTCGCGCAGAACAGGCCGACATTGATTCCGGAAGTCGCGAAACGCGCCGTGTCGGCGGCAATCGCCAGATCGCACATCGACACCAACTGACAGCCCGCTGCCGTGGCGATGCCATGGACACGCGCGATGACCGGCTGCGGCATCTGCGTCAGGGTCATCATCATCCTGCCGCAACGCCTGAACAGGTCCTGCATGAAGGCCTTGTGGCGATTGGCGCGCATCTCCTTGAGATCATGTCCGGCACAGAAGGCCTTGCCGGCACCGCCAATGACCACTACGCGAACCGTCGGGTCGGCGGCGATCGCGTCGAGTTGCCCTTGCAGGGCGGCGATCATCGCCTGCGACAGCGAGTTGAACTGGCTACCGCGGTTCAACGTCAGCGTGGCTATGCCTTCCTCATCAGCACGGAGGACGTAGGGCGCCTCGTGGTCCGGTGTCTGGGGGTTCATCCTTCTCTCCTTGGTGACTGGCTTACTCGATTGCCGCAGAAGACTTCGCCCGGTCGCGGAGAATGAACTTCTGGATCTTGCCGGTCGATGTCTTCGGCAGGGAACCGAAGATCACCCGCTTGGGCACCTTGAAACGCGCCATGTGCTGACGGCAGAAATCGATGACCTCCTGCTCGCTCGCCGTCGCGCCATCACGCAATTCGAGGAAGGCACAGGGCACTTCGCCCCACGTGGCGTCCGGCGTCGCCACAACGGCGGCGGCGATCACCGCCGGGTGCTTGTAGAGAACGTCCTCGACCTCGATCGACGAGATGTTCTCGCCACCCGAAATGATCACATCCTTCGAGCGATCCTTGATCTTCACGTAGCCATCGGGATGCATCACGGCAAGGTCGCCGGTATGGTACCAACCGCCGGCGAACGACTCCTCGGTCGCCTTCGCATTCTTGAGGTAGCCCTTCATCACCAGGTTGCCGCGGAACATGATCTCGCCCATCGTTTCGTGGTCCCAGGGCACCGGTTCCATGGTGGTCGGTTCAAGGACGGTGATCGCCTCCTGCGCATGGTAGCGAACGCCCTGCCGGCCGTTCAGGTCGACCTGCTGCGCCAGCGGCAGCTCCGCCCAATGACCATGCTTGGCGCACACCGCTGCCGGTCCATAGGTCTCGGTCAGACCATACACGTGCGTGAGGTCGACGCCGATGTTGGCCATCGCCTCGATGACCGCGGCCGGTGGTGGCGCCGCCGCGATCAGGCCGCATACCTTCTGTGTGATGCCGGCGCGCAGTTCGGCCGGCGAATTGGCCATCAGGCTGTGAACGATCGGCGCCCCGCAGTAATGGGTGACGCCGTGCGCGCGGATGGCGTCGAAGATCAGCTTCGGATCGACTCGGCGCAGGCAGACGTTGGTCCCGGCGTTGGCAGCCATGGTCCACACAAAGCACCAGCCGTTGCAGTGGAACATCGGCAGCGTCCACAGATAGACGGAGTGCGGCGGCATGCCCCAACTGATGATGTTGCTCATCGAATTGAGATAGGCGCCGCGGTGATGATAGACGACGCCCTTCGGATTACCGGTGGTCCCTGAAGTGTAGTTGAGCGAGATGGCGTCCCACTCGTCGTTCGGGCCGCGCCACGGGAAATCCGGACTGCCGGCGGCAATGAAGGCTTCGTACTCCTGGCTGCCCAGCCGCTCACCCGGACCGCTGTACTCGGAATCGTCGACATCGATCACCATGATCGGCCGCTGCACGGCCGCCAGCGCCTTTTTCACGGTCGGCGAATACTCGCGATCGGTAATCAGCACCTTTGCCTCGCCATGGTCGAGCATGAAGGCTATCGTTTCGGCATCCAGACGCGTATTGAGGGTATTGAGCACGGCGCCGGTCACCGGCACACCAAAGTGGCATTCGACCATCTCGGGCGTGTTGTTGAGCATCGCGGCGACAGTGTCGCCCTCGCCGATTCCCAGTGCGCTCAACGCCGAAGCCAGACGACGTGCGCGGGAGAAGGTCTCGAGCCAACTGTAGCGGCGCTGCCCGTGAATCACGGCCGTGCGCTCGGGATAGACGTAGGCCGTACGGGCAATGAAGGTCAACGGCGTCAGCGGCGTGTAGTTGGCCGTGTTCTTGTCGAGACCCTGTTGGTAGATGTTCTGCATTCCCAGCTCCCCCAATGAAAAGTGTCAAGTCCTTCCTACTGGCTTTCTGCCACCGTCGACCGGCAGCTTTTCAGCGTGCCACGTTTCTCCTGATCATTCAACCACGCCGCCAGCTCGCCGGCCAGCGCATCGCTGGCCCGCACCAGCGCGTTGACGCCGCCGCGGGCGTCAACGCCAGCGGCCGGCTCCTCGACGGCGACCCGCCGCTCGCCGACGATCCGATGTCGGGAATCGAGCAGGCTGGCCTGACCCCGCAGCAGGCCGCGGCTCTGCAGCGGCGTGTCGAAGACCTGCGAGAACTCCTGCAGCTCAAGGCGCAACAGGCAATTCGTCGCCGTCTGGCCACCGCTCCCGACGACCCCGATCTGCTGCCGCAGGCGCTGGGCGAGCAGCAACCCGGGAGCTCCAGCCCAGCGACTTCCCGCGTAGCTGCGCAGCTTCAAGGGATCGTCGTAGAGCAGGCGGTATTCGATGGCCAGCGAGTCGAACCAGTACGGCACCTTGACTTCGAGGGCCAGATTAGACCAATGCCCGACGTCGGCAAGATGCTGAACCGGCATGCCGAAGTCGTAGACGTCGGCCGGTGGCGCCTTGCGCGCGCCACCGGCGCAGGCGGCAAGCAGGCAGGCGACGAACGCCATCAGAAGCCTTTTCATCATCTATCCTCGCGAGTTGGCGGTGGTACAAAGCCGGCCTCACCGGGTCCGGGGGCCGCTTGCGGAACGCCAAAAATCAGGCTCTGCGGTGACTCCTCGAGCATCTGCAGCACGCGGTTGAGCTGACGCGAGCTTGCCGAAAGCTCGCTGCCGAGCTCGTTGAGGCGTGGCGCGAGCGCGCCGATCCCGCCCGGCGATGGGTCGCCGATCAGTTGGTCCAGCTTTTCGCTGACTGACTGGAGGCGGACCAGCAGGCGACGGGCTTCGACGAGTGCCGGCGCCGCCTCGCCGGCCGCCTGCTCGGCGCGGGCGAGCGTGGTCTGCAGCAGGCGAACGTTTTCCGGAGCCAGCAGCTGCCGCAACTGACGGGTCGCGGCGTTGGCATTGCCGGTCGTCGCATCGAGATTGGCCAGTATGTTCGTCAGATGCTGCCGGTTCTCGGCGTCGAGCACCTGGTTGGCACTGGTCAGGAGGTCGCGCGCCTGCCGCAGCGTCGCCGTGCCGGCATCCGACAGCTCCTCGATCAGCGACGACTGCATGGCGATGCGCGGCGACTCGCCCTCGCCGCCGACGAGAGGCGTCGCGTCGGCACCTCTGTCTTCGAGCAGGATGTGGGCAATACCGGTGATCCCTTGGTAGCCCAGCTTGGCAGTCGTCCCCTGGGTGACCGGCACGGCGCGGTCCACATTGATGCGCACCAGGATGTTGCGCACATCCTGCGGATCGAGTTCGATCGACTGCACCTTGCCGACCCGGATCCCGCGATAACGCACTTGCCCTTGCAGACTGAGACCGGTGACATTCTGGCGGGTGACCACCGTGTATTCCTTGGTCGCTTCGTGCCTGCCGCCGAACCACCAGATCGACGCCAGCGCCGCCAGCCCAAGCAACAGGGTGAACAAGCCGGCCAGCAGGGCATGCGAACGGTTTTCCAAGGCTAGCTCACCCCTTGTCCCATGGCCGCGGCCGCGTGCCCGGAACCGAAAAAGTTGTGGATGAAAGGATGCTCGACAGCGAGAACTTCGTCCATCGTCCCGCACGCGACGATCCGGTGATCGGCGAGCACCGCCAGACGCGTGGCGAGGCCCAGCAAGGTCGGGCGGTCATGCGTCACCATCACCACCGTGAACCCCAGCTCCTTCTGCAAGGTCGTCAGCAGCTTGATGAAGTTCTCGCTGCGATCGGGATCCAGCCCGGCGGTCGGTTCGTCGAGAACGAGCAGTTCGGGCTCCAGCGACAGCGCGCGCGCCAGCGCAACGCGCTTGACCATGCCGCCGGACAACTCGGCTGGCATCAGCCGGGAGTGCCTGGGCTCGAGCTCGACCATGGCGAGCTTGAGCAGGACCAGATCGCGGATCAGGGCCTCGTCGAGCAGGCGCAGCTCGCGCAGAGGAAAGGCGATATTGTCGAAAACCGAGAGCGCCGAAAACAGTGCCCCCTGCTGAAAGAGCATGCCGAAACGTCGGCGAACCATTCGCCGACGCTGCGGATCGGCATCGAGCACGGCGTGCCCGAAAAGCTTGACCATGCCCGCGCTCGGTGCCAGCAGGCCGACGATCTCGCGCAGCAGCGTCGTCTTGCCGCTCCCCGAGCCACCGACCAGACCGAGCATCTGCCCGGGCGGCACCTCGAGATTGATGTCGCGATGGATGACGACGTCGCCGAAGCGCGTCGACAGATCGCGAATTTCGATCGCCGGAACCGCGGCCGAGCTCCATTCCGTTGGCACGCTCACAGCGGGATGCCGAAGCTGCGCGTCATGATCGCAAAGACCGCGTCGACGAGAATCGCCACGGTGATCGATGTCACCACCGACGTGGTCGTCTGCGACGACAGGCTCTCCGTGTTCGGCTTGACGCGCAAGCCGAAGTGGCAGGCGACGAGGCCGATCAACATACCGAAAACCAAGCCCTTGCTCATGCCGATCCACAGGTTGGCCACCGGCACGACGCGCGGCAGGGTATCGATGAAGAAACCATATGACAGGTCCATCTGCAGCCGCGCCGCAATCATGCCGCCAACGATTCCGGCTGCCGAACACCAGACCACCAGCAAGGGCATCGCCACCGCCAGCGCGATGATCTTGGGCAGAACCAGCCGCAGGCTGCGCGAGACGCCCATGGTCGCCAGCGCGTCGATCTCCTCGGTCACCCGCATGACGCCGAGTTGCGCGGTCATCGCCGAACCCGAGCGGCCGGCAACCAGAACGGCGACCAGCACCGGGCCCAACTCGCGGACGATGCTGATGCCCAGCAGATTGACGATGAAGACGTCGGCGCCGAAGGTCTTGAGCTGGAGTGCCGAAAGGTAGGAAAGGACGATGCCGATCAGAAAACCGATCAATGCCGTCACCGGCAGCGCCTGCGCGCCGCTCTTGTAGAGGTTGGCGGAAAACTCTCGCCACGGAATGTCGCGCGGATGCGCGCAGAGGTGGCCGACGTCGAGAACCATCTGGCCGACCAGGGCGACCATCCCGGCAAGATTGTCGACTGCAGCAAGGGCCAGGCGACCAGGCACGAGCAGCCAGCCGAGGCGCTCGCTCGGCCTGGCCGGCAGGTCGGCAGGGATCGCCTCGACGCGTTCGAGCAGCAGGCGATGCTCGCCGGACAGCGCGAGCGATGCCGGCCAGCGCCGCCCCCAGCTTCGCCAGAGAACGACCGCCGCAGCGCTATCCAGGCGTGCGATCGACAGCAAATCCCAAGCCGCTTCACGGCTCGCCAGTTCGCGCAGGCGGGCCTCGAAACGGGAAATCGGTTGCGGCAGTGTCGCCAGCGTCCAGTCACCGGCAAGCTGCACCTGCAGCGAGTTCGCCCGATGCACGGTTTCTATGGACGCCACAGCCATTCCGGCCTCACGGCACGCCAGTCTCGCCAGCCACCGGCTTGATGCGCAGCTTGCTGCCGATGCGCCGCCAGATCAGCGTCTCCTCGCTGAGCGCGGCGGCGGTGATCGGGTTGGCCTCCAGCCAGGCAGCGGGGATATCGAGCTGGAAGCCGACCGGCGACTCCTTGACCGAAACGTCGGGCAGCTGATGGTCGTCGCGCGCACGATGCAGGAGAACCGCCAGACGCAGGCAGAACACCAGGCGCCAGTTCGGATCGCCGGCCGGCATCGCCGCCAGCTTCTGGAGCTTGCCGCGCTGTCCAAGCACGAACAGGGCCAGACGCGCCTGATCGCGCTTGGAAAATCCCGGCATGTCCGCATGGCTCAACAGATAGGCGCCATGCTTGTGAAACTCGCTGTGCGCCACGGACACGCCGATCTCATGCAGGGACACCGCCCAGCGGAGGAAGTGCACATCATTCTCGTGCTCCGGCGAGTCGAGCTTGATCAGTTGCCCGAGCAGTGCCACGGCGGTGCGCTCGACGCGCGTGACCTGACTCTGGTCGACCTGATAGCGCCGCCGGAAGTGGACGACGGTCTCGTCGCGGGTATCGTGGTGTTCGAAACGCCCGACAAGATCGTAGAGGACGCCCAGTGGCAGGGCACCGTCGGAATGCGTCATCGTCTCGATCGCCAACTCGGAGAACACCGCCGACATGATCGCGACGGCCCCCGGGAGAATCGGCAGGCGTTCGCTGCGCATGCCCTTGAGGTCCAGCGCCTCCGCCGACCCGGCCCGGATGAGCAACTGGCGCAGCTTCGCCAGACCCACGCGCGTGATACCGGTGGCCGCGTCCGGATTGAGCTCGTTGATCTCGAGGATGTCGGCGAGTTCCTGGGCCGAGCCCGACGAACCCACCGCCTCCGCCCAGCCGACGCGCTGGTAGTCGGCGGCAATCCCCTCGATCTCGCGAGCCGCCGACACCTCGGCCGCGTAGAAGCGTTTCTTGTCTACCTTGCCTTCCGGAAAGAAGCGCTGGCGGAAGCTGATGCAGCCCATGAACAAGGACTCCATCAGCAAGGGTTCGGCACCCTCGCCGATGATGAACTCGGTCGACCCCCCGCCGATATCGACCACCAGACGCCGGTGACTGGCGGCGGGCAGCGCGTTCGCGGCACCGATGAAAATCAGGCGGGCCTCCTCGCGGCCGCCGATGATCTCGATCGGGAAGCCAAGTGCCGCCTCGGCCTGCGGCAGGACGATGTGCGCATTGCGCGCCACGCGCATCGCGTCGGTCGTCACCGCGCGCACCGTCTCCGGCGGGAACCCGCGCAGCCGCTCGCCAAAGCGCCGCAAGGCCTCGATCGCACGCTGTTGCGAGGCATGATCGAGAAGCTTCTCACGCGTCAGACCGGAACCCAGCCTGACGGTGTCCTTCAGCGTATCGAGCGGATGGATCCGATTGCCAACCACTCGCCCGATCTGCAGGCGAAAACTGTTGGACCCCAGGTCGACTCCGGCAATCAGTTCGTAGCTCATGCCCGTTGTTTCTCAGCCGTGTGGCGATTAGTGTGTGCAGGCCGGTAATTCTAGCACCGTCGGCAACGCCTCCACTGACCTGGACAGGCTCGGTCGCCACAGCCCGGCCAAGAAAAATGCCAGAGCAATCGACCGGCAGCGTACTGATCGCTGTAATATTCCGACCTCGACCCACCCTCCCCGATCCATCTCTTCTGACGGAACGAACCGATGACTACAGAAGCCCCGACCGCCGATACCCCTGTGCAGCAGTCCCCGATCACCTTCCCGCCGGAATACTTCCAGAATCGTGAGATGAGCCTGCTCGCGTTCAATCGGCGCGTTCTCTGGCAGGCCAAGAACCCGCGGACTCCGTTGCTCGAACGTCTGCGCTTCCTGTGCATCGTCAGTAGCAATCTCGACGAGTTCTTCGAGATTCGGGAGGCGGGGATCAAGGAACAGTTGAAGCTCGGATCGGTGGCGATCACTACCGACGGCAAGACGGCGCGCGAGGTCTATCGCCTGGTCAGCGACGAAACGCATGCGATCGTCAAGGAGCAGTACGCGCTGCTCAACGACGAAATCCTGCCCCTGCTCGCTGCCGAAGGCATCCGTTTCGTCAAGCGCGCAGAATGGAACGCCGCGCAGCGTGACTGGATCAGCGACTTCTTCTTCCGCGAAGTGATGCCGGTAATCACGCCGATCGGACTCGACCCTTCGCATCCCTTCCCGCGGGTACTCAACAAGAGCCTCAACTTCGCCGTCGAGCTCGAAGGTCGCGATGCCTTTGGCCGTAGTTCCGGGGCAGCCATCGTCCAGGCGCCCCGCGTCCTGCCGCGGGTCATCCGGCTGCCACGTGAGCTCGGGGACGCCGAGTACACCTTCGTCTTCCTGTCGTCGATCCTGCACGAGTTCGTCCACGAGCTCTTCTCGGGCATGAAGGTCCTCGGCTGCTACCAGTTCCGGGTGACGCGCAACAGCGACCTGTTCGTCGACGAGGAGGAAGTCAAGAACCTGCGCGCCAAGATCCAGGGCGAATTGCCACAACGTCATTTCGGCGATGCCGTCCGGCTCGAAGTCGCCAACAGCTGCTCGGAGGCGATGACGCAGTTCCTCCTCGGCCAGTTCAATCTCACCGAGAGCGATCTGTTTCGAGTGGCCGGTCCGGTCAATCTGGTGCGCCTGATGCAGGTGCCCGACTGGGTGGTGCGCAACGACCTGAAGTTCCTCCCCTTCACGCCGGGCATACCCAAGGCCTTGCAGAAATGCCACAGCGTTTTCGACAGCATCCGCGGCGGCGACATCCTGCTGCACCACCCCTACCAGAGCTTCAATCCGGTAATCGAGTTGCTCGAACAGGCGGCAACCGACCCGCAGGTGGTGGCGATCAAGATGACCGTCTACCGCACCGGCACCGATTCGGTCCTCATGCAGTCGCTGCTGCGCGCGGCGCAGAACGGCAAGGAAGTGACGGTGGTCGTCGAACTGATGGCCCGCTTCGACGAGGAAGCGAACATCGGCTGGGCGACCAAACTCGAGGAAGTCGGCGCGCACGTCGTCTATGGAGTCGTCGGCTACAAGACGCACGCCAAGATGCTGATGATCGTGCGGCGCGAAGAAGGCAAGGCAGGCAGCAGCCTCCTGCGCCGCTACGTGCATCTGGGCACCGGCAACTACCATCCGAAAACAGCTCGTCTGTACTCGGACTTCGGTCTGCTGACCTGCAACGAAGAGATCGGCGCCGATACCAACGAGGTCTTCAAGCAGCTCACCGGCCTGGGTCGTGCGCAGACGCTGACGCACTTGTGGCAGGCACCGTTCACGCTGCAGCCGAACGTCGTCGCCGGCATCCGCGCGGAAGCCGATGCGGCGCGCGCCGGCAAGCGTGCGCGCATCATCGCCAAGATGAATTCGCTGCTCGAACCGGAGACGATCGCGGCGCTTTATGAAGCGTCGCAGGCCGGCGTGAAGATCGACCTGATCGTGCGCGGCGTCTGTGGTCTGCGCGCCGGCGTCAAGGACCTGTCCGACAACATCAGTGTTCGCTCGATCATCGGCCGGCAGCTCGAGCATCACCGGGTCTTCTATTTCTACGCCGGTGGCGAGGAGAAGGTCTATCTGTCGAGCGCCGACTGGATGGAGCGTAACTTCTTCCGGCGCATCGAACTGGCCTTTCCGGTGCTCGACCGCAAGCTGAAGCGTCGGGTGATCGCCGAGGGGCTGCAGATCTATCTCGCCGACAACACCCTGGCCTGGGAACTCGGACCCGATGGGACCTACCACCAGCGGCGCGGCTCACGCACCAGCCGGCATGCGTCGCAGAGCGAGTTGATCGAACTGCTCCAGTCCTGAATCACGGCAGGGGGGACGCCCCCCTTGCCTCCCCGCGCGCGGCGGCCTTGGTCAGGCGCGCCGCGCGCCCACGACTCCCTCGACCTGATGCAGCAGCGCCAGCGTCCGATTGAGCTGCGCCATGGTGCCGACTTCGGCGGTGAAGCTCATGTGCGCATTGCCCTGCCGCGACTGGGTATTGACCGCGATGACGTTGATTTTCTCGCGCGCCAGAATGTCCGACACGTCGCGCAGCAAACCCTGACGATCGTGGGCGTCAATCACGATGTCGGCGGCAAAGACGCTGTCCGTCTTCAAACCCCAGGTCGTTTCGATCACCCGCTCGGGATGCATGCCGCGCATGTTGGTGAAGTTGCTGCAGTCCAGACGATGGACGGACACCCCCTTGCCACGCGTGACGAAGCCGACGATGGGGTCGGGCGGCACCGGTTTGCAACAACCGGCCAGCTGGGTCAGCAAGCGATCGACGCCAACGATCAGGATGCCCTTTTCGGCCACATCGCTGTCTCGCTGCCGGCGTACCGGCAATTCACCGACAAGGCGTTCGTCGACCGGCATGTCGGTGCCGCGCACCGCCACCTGCAACTGGCGGATGTTGAGCTTGGCCCGCGCTACCGCGATGAACAGATCGTCGCTACCGGCAAGGCCCAGCCGGACCGCCAGCTCGTCAAGACTGACGCCTGTCTGACCCATCCTCTGCAGTTCACGGACAACGACCGAACGCCCTTCGGCAAGGGTGTCCTCGAGCGCCAGACTGGCGAACCATTGCCTGACCTTGACGCGCGACCGATGGGTGAACAAGTAACCGAGCGAGGAGTTCAACCAGTCACGCGACGGGCCACCGTGTTTGGCGAGGACGATCTCGACACGTTGCCCGGTGGCCAGTTGTGTGTTGAGCGGCACCAGCGCGCCGTCGACCTTGGCGCCACGACAACGGTGACCGATATCGGTGTGCACCCGATAGGCGAAATCAACCGGTGTCGCACCACGCGGCAGATCGACGACGCGCCCCTGCGGCGTCAGGATGTAGACCGTCTCGTCGAAGGCGGCCTGCTTGTAGTGTTTGACCCAGTCCGACGAATCCGCCACATCGTCCCGCCAAGTCAGCAACTGACGCAGCCAGGCAATCTTCTCGTCGTAGCGGTCTTCCGGCGTCGTCCCGCTGCCTTCCTTGTAGCGCCAGTGCGCAGCGACGCCCAGTTCGGCGTGGCGGTGCATTTCCCGGGTGCGAATCTGCACCTCGATCGCCCGCCCGTCAGGGCAGTGCACTGCCGTGTGCAGTGAGCGGTAGTCGTTACCCTTCGGATGCGAGATGTAGTCGTCGAACTCCTTGGCGATCGGCGACCAGATGTGGTGCACGATGCCGAGCGCCGTATAGCAATCCCTCACCTCCTCGACGATCACGCGCAGCGCACGCACGTCATAGACCTCGGAGAACTCGACGCCCTTCTTGCGCATCTTGTTCCAGATGCTGTAGATGTGCTTGGGTCGCCCATAGATTTCGGGCGTACCGACGCCGGCGGCCGCCAGTTCGCTCTTCAGGCGATCGATCGCGTCGGCGATGAACTGTTCGCGCTCGGTCCGCTTCTCGTCGAGGTGCCTGGCGATCTCCTTGTAGATCTCCGGGTGCAGGTAGCGGAAGGAAAGATCCTCGAGTTCCCACTTCAGCTCCCAGACGCCGAGCCGGTTGGCCAGCGGCGAATACAGTTCGAGCGTCTCACGCGCCACCGGAACGCGCAGCTCATCGGGCTCGGCGGCGTAATGGCGCAGGGTCTGCGTGCGTGAAGCCAGGCGCAGCAGTACCACCCTGATGTCCTCGACCATGGCCAGCAGCATCTTGCGCAGCACTTCGATCTGCGACCGCAGCTCCTGCGGGTTCTTCTCGCCGCTGTCGATCGAATGCGCGACGAAACCGCGCGAGATCGGCCGCAAGCGATTCAGGCGCGAGATTCCGTCGACCAGATGCGCCACGCTTCGCCCGAAATCGCTTTCGATGCGGGTCAGGCCAAACTCCAGGATCGCCGGCACCGCAAACAGCAGCGCCGCCAGACGCGAATCGGCGTCCAGTTTGAGCCCGGCGACGATCAGCGCCATACCCAGCGCATGACCCCAGACTGCTTCGCCGCTACCCAGTTGGCCATCGCCATAGATGCCGCGGGCGAAGTCCACCGCCCGACGCAGGCGCTCTGCCTCGACAGCGGGTAGACCTTCAACAAGCGTCTGCAAGGAGTGCTCGAAGTCGCTCTGCGCAGCGACCGAGTGGATGACCGAGACCATCGAAGCATTATAAGTCCTCGCCCGGCCATCATGCATAATGCCGGTTTCCCGCGACGGTTGCCCGCCATGCTCGCCCGCCTGCACCACCCCTATCTGCTGCTCGTGCTGACCACTCTGTTCTGGTCGGGCAACATGGTTCTCGGTCGCGCGATTCGCAACGAAGTTCCCCCCCTCTCGCTCGCCTTCTGGCGCTGGGCAATCGCCCTGCTGCTGACCCTGCCGCTCGCCCTGCCGCATCTGCGTTCGCAATGGCCCTTGCTCCGGCGCGGCTGGAAGGCCGTGGTCAGCCTCGGACTGCTCGGTGTCGGCGGCTACAACACGCTCGCCTACGTCGGCCTGAACTACACGCCGGCGACCAACGCCGTGCTGCTCAACTCCTTCATCCCGATCGCCACGATCACCCTGTCGTGGGTCTTCCTCAAGAAGCACCTGCGCCGCGTCGAATCGCTCGGCGTGCTGTTGTCCTTCGTCGGCGTGGCGACCATCGTCTGCCGTGGCCAGTTCGCGACACTGGCCAGTCTGAGCCTCAACGTCGGTGACCTGTGGATGCTCGCCGCGGTATTCACCTGGGCGCTCTACACCATCGGCCTGCAGTGGCGGCCGGCGGGCGTTGACCCGATGTTGCTGCTCGCCGCCTTCACCGTCGTCGGGCTGCTTGCGCTCGCCCCCGCCTACGCCTGGGAAATCGCCCAGGGCAGAACGATTGCCGTGTCGCCCGGCTCGCTCGCCGGGATCGCCTACACCGGCGTCTTTCCGGGCTTTCTCGGCTACGTCTTCTACAACCGCGCCGTGGGCGAAGTCGGGGCCAGCAAGGCCAGCCTATTCCTGCACCTGATGCCGGTTTTCGGAATCATCCTCTCCGCCATCTTCCTCGCCGAAATCCCGCAGTCCTACCACTACGGCGGCATCGCGCTGATCTTCGCCGGCATCTACCTGACCACCGCAACGCCACCGCAGCCGAGAACACCATGATCGAAACCCTCCTCGGCTGGTGGCGCAAGCGCCTCGAACCCGCCCCGCCACCGGAAGCCTTGTGGCAAGAGATCATGGCGGGGCTACCGTTTCTCGCGGCACTCGACGCCGACGAACAGCTCCGGCTGCGCGGTCTGGCCGAGCGATTTCTCGCCGAGAAGGAGTTCACCACCGCCGGCGGGCTGCAGCTCAGCAACGCCATCTGTCTGTCGATCGCCGCACAGGGTTGCCTGCCGATCCTCAACCTCGGCCTCGACTACTATCGCGGCTGGATAGGGATCATCGTCTACCCCGACGAATTCATCATCCCGCGCAGCATCGAGGACGAATCCGGCGTCGTCCATGAATACGAGGAACTGGCCTCGGGTGAAGCCTGGGACGGCGGTCCGCTGCTCATTTCCTGGCGCGACGCGCAGATGGCCGGGAGCGGCTACAACGTCGTCATCCACGAGTTCGCGCACAAGCTGGACATGCTCAGCGGCGAGGCGAACGGCATCCCGCCGCTGCCGCCGGAACTCCCCCGCGCCGCCTGGCAGGAGGTGCTGCGTACCAGCTACGACGATTTCTGCGCCTGGGTGGACGAGGCGGCCGCGGCCGACGAGGAAACACCCTTCGACCCGTACGCGGCGGAGAATCCCGGCGAGTTTTTTGCGGTCATGAGCGAAGCGTTCTTCGAAACGCCGGACATTCTGCAGGCCGAGTATCCGCAACTCTACGCCAGTCTGGCCGGCTTCTACCGGCAGGATCCGGCTTCGCGGCTGGTCGCACGCTGAGGCTCAGCCGAGCGGAGCGCCCCTTGCGCCCGACACGGCAAGCGACCGGCGTCAGCGCCCCGCGCCGCTGTCAAGCCGTCCGAGAAAACCGACGATTGCCTCGATGACCGCCAACGGCTGATCGCGGTGCGGCGAATGACCGCAGCCGGCCAGCCCGAGCAGTTCGACATCCGCAGCGGCTTTCGCAATGCACTCGATCTGGGACATCGTCGCGTACTCGTCGTCTTCGCCCTGGATCGCCAACACCGGACAGCGCAGCCCCGGCAGACAGTCGGTGATGCTCCAGGCGCGGAACTCGGGTGCCAGCCAGGTGTCGTGCCAGGCCCGGAAAACGGCGTCCGGGTCGCGGTGATAGCGTGCCAGTTTCTGCGGCCAGTCGCCGTGCGCGTACGACTCGCCGGCCAGGCGAATGCCGGCCAGAGCTTTTTCCTCGACGAACTCGTGGGGCGCCATGACGACGACTCCGGCGACGCGATCCGGCAGCGCGGCCGCGTGGATCAGCGCAATCGAGCCACCATCGCTGTGCCCGATCAGCACCGGCCGTTCGATGGACAGCGCCGCCAGCAAGCGCGGAAACCGTTCGAGCGCCTCGGTGTGCAGGTAGCGCGGCGTCCGCGGCGCCGGTAGCGGTGCCGAGCGACCGTGCCCGAGGCGCGACCAGAGCAAGGTCCGACAACCGGTCGCCGCCGCCACGCGCGCCGGGAAATCACGCCACAGCGCGACGCTGCCAAGCGCCTCGTGGAGAAAGACCAGCGTCGGGAGACCGGGCCGGCGCGCCGCAATCAGCTCGTACTCGAGGCGCCCGCCGTCGACATCGACGAAGTCGACCACCCCGTCAGACGACCAGCAGGAAGTCGCGCACGATGCCGATCTGCCCGGCGTCGAGAAACATCGGAGCGTGTCCGACACCGGGAATCTCGACGGTCTGCGGGCGCGGGCCCCGCATCGCCATCGCCTGCAGCGTCTCGGCCGTCAGCAGATCGGAATCGGCGCCGCGCAGCACCAGCGTCGGGCAGCGGATGCGATCGTAGATCGGCCACAGGTCGATATCCCCGGAACTCAGCGCCTGCCGGAACGGCTCGCCGATCGCCGGGTCGTAGCACATCTCCAGGCGTCCATCGGACGCCCGCTGCAGGCAGAACTCGGTGAGATGGCGCCACTGCGCGTCGCTCAGGGGGCCGAAGGGCTCACTGACCAGTCGAATGTACTTCTCGGCATCGTCGAAGGTGTCGAACTTCGGTGCGCGGCCGACGTAGTCGCTGATCCGTTGCAGCGAAGCGACGGTGATCACCGGCCCGACATCGTTGAGCACCAGGCGCGTGATCGGCGAATCTTCCTGGCTGGCGATCCACATCCCGATCAGCCCCCCCAGCGACGTGCCGAGCCAGTGCACCGCTTCGACATCGAGCCGGGCAAGCAGCACCAGCATGTCCGTCACGTACTGCTGAACAACGTAGCCGGACGGGTCACGCAGCCAGTCGCTGCGCCCACGCCCGACGACGTCGGGGCACAGCACGCGATAATCGGCGGCCAGCACGCGCGCCAGTTCGTCGAAGTCACGCCCGTTGCGCGTCAGCCCGTGCGCGCAAACGAGGACGTTCGGATTGTCGCGCTCGCCCCATTCCGTATACGCCATGCGATGCAGACCCGCAGGCGAAGCGCAGCGTACCTGACGTTCGGCGAAGGCCGGCGTCGTCCCGGCGAGCCAACGGGATAACCCGGAAAGCGCACTCATCATCCATCTCCAGGAGAAGTTTCAACTGTTTCGATGTCACGTCGATGCCACCGCCGGCATCGCCCTACTGCGGCCGAGGACCGGTCACCTTGCAGGCCAATGTATCACCGTCGCGAACCGCGTGCCCCGTTCCGGTCAGCTGCCTGCCGCGCCGGCGACTCGCCTTGACCGGAAGGCGGCGACTTTAGCACACGCGTCGCGGCCGGCGGCGGGAAGAACGCCCTGTCCGAGGGGTATCGAGGTGGACGGCGAGAAACGCGCGGTCACAAATTAGCTGGCTCCCGTTTGCGTGCCCCAACGTTCATTTATGGGACTCGCGCTTCCTTGCCGGCATCGAAAAGGCGACGGGGCAGAAACACGAAGCCCAACCGCGAAGCCGACCGAAAAAGCCTCCACCACAGAAGGCTGGAGAGCGAGAGCGTGGACAGATCTCTGTGAGATTGTGAGCCTGGCCCCCTGGGTTCTGCGCGCCACATCAGTTACGACACACGCTCTGAACAGGGCTCCCGCGCCTTTGCTCTGCTCGCCAGCCTTGTCGAAACCTGTCGCTGTCGCGCCGCTTCTGTCTCGCAGTACCTCGCCACCGTCATCGCCGCTCGCAAGGGTTTGCCGCTGCCCCCCATCCCTGTCATTCCGGCTACAGCATAGGGGAGTGAACGATTGCGTGGCGCTTGCCATGGAAAAGGAGGCGCTGGCCATGGAAAAGGACGAAACGCCGTACCCAGCCCCTGTAAGCCTGCTCCGTCCGTATGCTATAGTCCTTGCGGCGAATGCTTTCGGAGAGTTGGTCAAGGAGCCTGTTGGGAGGCCCAACAACGCCATTGGCATTGACGCACTTGTCGGAATTTTTAGTGAACGTGCCCATGCCCTATCTCCTTGTTTCCGTTGGAAGTTCATCGCTTACTTTACATTCACACAGCATGCTGACGCAAAACTCTGCGTCAATTAGGTTTGCGACATCACGTTAGCCCGCACGCATTGCTATGCGCACCTTCTCGGACTTCTTCGCCTACCTCGGTTGTCCTCTGAGGAACACGCGCTGGTCGTGGTCCGCCGTGTCCGCTGACGGTCGGCGCGCGCTATTCACCCTCTGGAGTGACGAAGTCAAGAATAGGCAGTACGTGCTGTATCCCACGTCGCTCCGCCGGCCTCGCGAGATTCCTGAGGAGGCTGATTCTCGCCTCGGTGCGGAAGAGATCGCGCGAAATGCCCACTACGCGGCGTCCACGCCTGGTGTCGAGGCATTCGGCGTGCTCACCATCGCCAAAGACACGAATGCCACTACTCGCGAGCGCGCCACGTACGATGACAGCACGGTCTTTCGACTGCGCATTGAGGTCGTCGATGGTGTCTACATTGCGCATCTCGTCGAGCGCCCATCAGTTCGCTCACTTGTCGAGGCCAACAGTGCGGGCTAACCAGTTGTTCGAGCCGACGGCCACATGCACGCTTCGCGTGCTTGCGTCCGCAGCTCAACTCCAACGTTAGGCGCCACAGGAAACACCATGCCCAATCTACGTGTCACCGAAGTCAAGGCATTCGTTCCGGCCAGAGACTTCGAACTATCGAAGCGCTTCTATCAGGACCTCGGCTTCACCATGGCCTCTGACGGTGGAGGTGTCGCGTACTTCCACCACGACCACGCCAGCTTCCTGCTTCAGGACTTCTGCGTTGACGAACACATCCAGAACTTCATGATGCATCTGCTCGTGGAGGACGTAGATGACTGGCACCGGAAGATCACGGAGTCCGGACTCGCAGAGAAGTACAAAGTCGCGCTCGGCCAGGTTGAACTACAACCCTGGAGAATGCGAGACTTCACGCTCTTTGATCCGTCAGGCGTTTTATGGCGAATCGCTCAGAACGTGAAGTAGGCGCACAGTCTCGTCAGCTGGCAGGACTTATGAATTCAGTCACTACACTGTCGTCGCTGGTGGCGCCTAACCCCTCGCTCAACCGGACACGCTACGGCAGGCAGCGTAAGGCTGGCGCGCAGCGGCTTCGCCACTGTCGCGCGCCAGCCTTACGCTGCCTGCCTCCGCGTGCCGGTTAGCTCGAACGTTAGGCTGCACATGTACCGCTTCGCTCCGAATTTTGACTTGGGCTTTTGCGTTGGGTCTTCACTCGATCAAATTGCTATCGGCAAATACGATGTGCAATTCAAGTTTGGCTCCGGAGCCACAATTGCTGTGCAAAGTCAGGCAACCGTGCTTTGCCGAGAAGAACCTGTTGCAAACTGGACTGAAGCAGAAGGCTGGTCGTCTTTGGCCTACCATCGCTTACTCAACGAGCAAGTAACCAAGGGCATCGTGATCGATGAACGAACCATCGAAATTCAATTCACAGAGAACCTTGCTCTGCGGATATATGACAACTCCGACCAATACGAATCAATGCAAATCTATTTGCCTGCGCCCTGTTCCGGCATCATTGTCATATGAAAGTGCAGCCTAACCCTGCGTTCGAGGGGACCTGCGCAAAAAGCCGCGCAGCCCCCTCAACTCCACGTTAGCCATATATGCCCATCAACTACTCACTACGCATTCCTACTGGAGAGCTAAAAGACTATCAAGGTCGCTACAATTTCAGCGCCGAAGCCAATCTTGAAAAATACCATCAAATTGGGCCAAATCAGGGCTATTTAACTACCACTCAATTACACGAGATATGTCACTGGAAATCAAAAAGACGCTCAGACCTTGCTCTAAAGAACCCCGAGCCGCTTGTTAGAGAAATAACAACCTTTTCCTTTTCGGCACAATGCGAAGAGTCTAGGCTGGGTTCGCTCACGCTACTTTCAGGCGTTCAATTTCCAACGGCCTCTGTTATATTGCACTTCTGCGTTGACCAAACGTACCCCATTCTAGATTTCAGGGCTATATGGAGCCTTGGAATCGACCAACCCTCACAGTACACATTCGCATTCTGGAACGAATACGTTGAAATTTGTCGCTCTGTTGCAACCGCTCATAATCTCTCCGTCAGAGAGTTAGATATGGCTCTTTGGCAGTACTCAAGTGAGAACCAAAATGGCTAACCCGGCATTCAACTGGACGCCGGTGCAGCGTGGTTGCTTGTCCGGCGGCGCTCTTGCCGGCGCCGGTTAATTCTACGTTGGGCGTCTCACATTGAGGCTTGAATGGTTTTTGCGGAGATGGAATATCACAAGCACTACTCGGATTTTCATACCGAGTTACTTGCTTTTGTCGGCCAGAACTTCTTGTGGCTAAAGGGGCCAGGCTCAATTTAATCTGCTATACTTCCCGCATGCCTCGTCGTACCCGAATTCATCTCCCCGGCCTGCCCCTGCACATCGTTCAGCGGGGGCATAACCGCGACGCATGCTTCTTCGCCGAGGACGACTACCTCGCCTATCGGGAATGGCTGGGGGAGGCTACCAAGGCGATCGGCTGCCAGCTTCATGCGTATGTGCAAATGACCAACCACGTGCATCTGCTCGTGACGCCGCCGGAAGCGACGGCTGTGTGCCGGTTGATGATCTCGCTCGGCAGGCGCTATGTGCAGTACGTCAACAGAGCTTACCGGCGCACTGGCACCTTGTGGGACGGCCGTTACAAGTCATCGCTGGTACAGGCCGATGACTATTTGCTCGTCTGTCAGCGCTACATTGAACTGAATCCAGTTCGTGCGGCGATCGTGGATGATCCGGCGCGCTATCGTTGGAGCAGTTATCGGGCCAACGGACTCGGGGAGGCCGACCCGTTGTTGACGCCTCATGAAGTCTATCTGGGCTTGGGAGAGAGCCGCGCTGAGCGGCTGGTGTCGTATAGGGAATTGTTCCGATCAGAACTCGACGCCGAGGTGATAGGCGGGATCCGCATGGCGATGGGCCAGGGACAACCGCTGGGGGACGCGCGCTTCCTTGACAGCATTGAAAAGGCGATGGGGCACCGACGCGAAGCCCGACCGCGGGGCCGACCGAAAAAGCCCATGGCACACGGGACTGGGGAGGGAGAGCCTAGACAGGTCTCAATGGAATTGTGAGTCTGGCCCCTTTGGGGTGAACTCATCCCCGAGTTTTCCGCGTGGCTTTCCGGCCTCAGTGACAGCATGACGCATCGTCGCCTGGCGCGGCGTTTGGAGAAAGCGCAGGCGGGTAACCTGGGTGATGTCAAGCCGGTCGGCGAGAGCGTGTTCGAGATGCGCGAACACTTCGGGCCGGGCTGGCGCATGTACTACGTGCAGCGCGGCGCGGCGCTGATCGTGATGCTAGGCGGTGGCGACAAGTCTACGCAGGCCGCCGATATTGCCAAGGCCATCACGTTGGCCGCTACCGTGGAGGATTGAACCATGACCAAAAGGATCAAGGTTGCCGAGTTGCCGGAATTCGACATGGCCGAGCATTTACCTGACCAGCAGGCTATTGCCGAGTACCTGACCATCGTTCTTGAAGAGAACGATCCGGCCGAATTCGCCCATGCGCTCGGCACGATTGCCCGCGCGCGCGGCATGACCGAGATCGCGCGGGCGTCCGGTCTCACGCGCGAGGCCCTCTACCGGGCGCTGCGGTCAGATGCGCTCCCGCGCTTCGATACCGTGTCTCGCGTGTGCGCGGCACTGGGCGTCAAGCTCGTAGCCCAGGCGGTGGTTCCCGCGTAGGTTCTCATTGCTCAACGTCGTCTAACCTTCCGCTCCAGAGAGACGCTTCCACGTTAGAGCCCATCCCAACCGCAACACCGCAATGCCCGCCCTGTTCAAGAGAGGACGAGTGGAATTGTGAGTCTGGCCCCTTTGGGGTGCGGCCGCAGCATGGTCCACCAAACTTTCAGCACCAAAGACCACCGAAGGCATCGACTTCGATTGCGTTTCGAACGTGTGGACCCAAGATGACGACTTTGCCGATCTGGCTAACGTTTGTTACTGCGCGAAGGCCAAGCCTGAGTGACACGCGTGTCTGCAATAGCGGCCAAACAGGCGCGAAGGGCAGAGCGAGGAATACAGGGCAGACCACTGCCCAGCGTTTCAGCGTCCCTGCCAGTACCGACGATATTCGCCGCGATAGGAGGACAACGCGAGGCCGCTGGCCAGGTCGATGCGTACCGCGCCATCGCGATCGCTGCGCCACAGCCGGCTGCCCGCGTAGCGTGCGACGACATCGGGCCGCGGATGCTGGAAGCGGTTGCGGTAGCCGACCGGAATGATCACGTCACGCGCGGCGACGGCAGCAACGAAGTCAGGCGTCGACGACGTGGCGCTACCGTGGTGCGGGACGAGCAGCACGTCGCTGCGTAGTTGGTCTGCTGCCCGGGCCAGCAGCGCCTGCTCGTCGCGCGCCTCGATGTCGGAGGTGAGCAGAACGCTGCCGAAGGCATTTTCGATGCGCAGCACACAACTCATGTTGTTGGTCTTGGCGGCCTTGCGCTCGTAGTCGTCGGCCTGTGGGTGCAGGATCGTGAAATGCACGCCATCCCACTCCCAGGCCTGACCAGCAACACAGCGCTCACCGACGAGTTCGGGAACCGACGACAGCGTGCGCGCGATCGGCAGGGCTTGCTGTACGGCGACGACGCCACCGGAATGGTCCTTGTCGCGATGCGTGACGATCAGCGTGTCAAGCTCCCTGACACCGGTGGCACGCAGATAGGGCACGACGATGCGCTGACCGGCGTCGGACTCGGCGCTGTACAGCGGCCCGGTATCGTAGAGCAGCGTGTGCTCGGCAGTACGTACGACCACTGCCAGTCCCTGGCCGACATCGAGCACGTCCACCCAGGCATCACCCAACGCCGGCCGCGGCGCCGGCCAGAGCAGCGCCGGCAGCAGCAGGCAGACGCCAAGCCAGCGCGCCGGGAAGCCGCGCGGCAGCAACAGCCAGATGGCGCCCGGCACGGCGAGCAGGGTTGCGGCCAAAGGGGGTGCCGCTTGTTCCCAGACCGGCCAGACGGCCAGCCATTCGAGGAAGCGCATCAATCCGGCCAACAGCCAGTGATCGAAATGCAGCAGCAGCGGCCAGGGAATGACCGCGAATACCAGCGCCAGCGGCGTAATCACGAAGCTGACCAGCGGGATCGCCACCGCGTTGGCCGGCGGCGAAACCAGCGAAAACTGCTGGAACAGAAAGAGCAGCAAGGGCAGCGTCCCGACGGTCACCGCCCACTGCGTCGCGCCCCAGTTCGCGAGTGCGGCTCGCCAGCCACGCGCGGCACCGATGCGTCCCGTGCCAACAAAGAACAGTAGCCCGACGGCAGCGAAGGAGAGCCAGAAGCCCGGCGACAAAACCGCCCACGGATCGAGCAGGAGCACCAGCAGCAGCGCCAGCAACAGACTGCGGCTGACCCCCAGATTGCGACCCGACCACAGGGCCAGTGCCACCACGCTCAACATGTACAGGGTGCGCTGCGTCGGCACGGCAAAACCGGCGAGCAGCGAATAGCCCAAAGCGGCCAGCCAGCCGGCAGCGGTCGCCGCCTTCGGCGCCGGCAAGAAGAGCATCAGCCGCTCGCTGCGCCGCCACAGCCAGCCGACAAGGCCGGCGGACAGCGCCGCCACCATCGTTACATGCAGGCCAGAGATCGACATCAGGTGCGTCACACCGGTCTGCCGGAACAGACGCCACTGGTCTGTGGGAATGGCCTGTTGGTCGCCGATCGCCAGGGCGACGAGAACTCCCGCATAGGGAGCATCGGGCAGGACCTCAAGGAAGGATCGGCGAACCCCCTCACGCAGGCGCTCGATCGCGTAGCCGGGCCGCCAGACGAAGTCGTCCAGGCGCTGCGCATCGGCGCGTGGACGCACGTAGCCGGTGGCCCGCAGTCCGCGCTCGAAGAGCCAGGCCTCGTAGTCGAAGCCATGCGGATTGGCGTTGCCGTGGGGACGCTTCAGACGAACCGTGAAACGCCAGCGCTCACCCGGGCGAATCGCCAGTCCATCGCGCCACTCGTCTTCCAGCCAGCCGTGATACCAGGAAAGCATGATCCGTCGCGGCAGTTGCGCGCCCGGCGTCAGCACCGACTCGACATCGAAGGGGAAGCGCTCGCCGCGCTCGAAGCCCTGCGGCAGGGTGGCGACGACCCCGACGACATCGACATCACGGCCCTCCCACGCCTCCGGCAGGTGGTCCTGCAAGCGCTGGTCGGCGAAAAGCGCCGCCCACGAGAAACCCAGCAATGCGCAGGCGAACAGCGATACGGAGCGATTGATGGCATCCTGCCGGCGTGCCTGCCAGAGCAGGAACGAGAGCGCGGCGACCAGCGCGCCCACGACGGGCGACCAGGCCGGCAGAGTCTCCTGCGTCTGCAGAAAGCCGACACCGAGAGCGAAGGCGACAATACCGGTGCGCATTCCGCATTAGACCTGAAAACCGCCTCGACGATGGCGGGTCGTCCTGGCGTAATCCTGCTGGGGTGATCGTCACCGGTCAGCGCGAGCAGGCGCCATGCAGGCGCCGGACGACGCGCTGACCAGCATCGAGCACGTGCGGCCTGCCTCTCTGGTCTGCTCGCCGGACCCGGCGCGCAGACCGCTTCAGCCGAGTCTGAAGCGGTTCGCCTCCGCCTCGAGACCTTGCGCAAGGCTGTCGAGTTGCCTCGCCGTCGCGGCATTGCCGGCGACCGCCGCCAAACTACAAAAAAACCAGTCTCAATTTAGCACAAGCTCTTTCCAGTCCACGACGCCAACCATTCGCAGAAACTACCGATAGCCGTCGTCGTCGGGGCTCTGCTTGAACGACGCGAAGAGAAAGCAAGCTGATCGAACGCGGGAGTGCTGCTCTGAATGGCAGGTCCGCGACTGGAACGCCGTGGCCCAACAGATGCCCGAGATGATACCGCCCATCACGCCTTTCTGGTGGTCGTTGGCTGTCGTCATCCAATCCGCGCCGAGCATCAGGTCGACGAAACTGACTGGATCGCGCTCTTGCTTGAATGGAATCGTGAGCCTGGTCCCTTTTCTGCGCGGGCCCCTTTTCTGCGCGCATTACTGCAAATCGCATAGTGCCGACACCCTGCTCCGCCAGTGCATATAACGTGGCCGCTGGGTTCGTCGGTCGGTAAAAGAAACTGCTCGGGTGAAAAAACTTTAACTTTCTATGGTAATCAACACCCGACAATCAGCGATGTTCCAGCCCATAGCCTGGTGTGCCTTCTGCAAGAAGTGCTCTCGCGCTTGCTCATCATTCTCGAACGCCTTCTTACCATTTTGATTATACTCATCGAAGTAATCCACGAAGTCCTCGGCAATCAGGCGAGTGTCCTCGTTGTCGTAATACCTCACGTCATATACAACCACCTTGAAACGATGATTTGTGGGCGGTTCGTATGTGGTATAATCCATCACGAGCGTGAAATCATCCTTCAACCTGTTATACATTTCTTCATACGTTTCCATCTCATTCTCCTAAAGGGCGTTGCAAGCCGAATCAGCTGCGTAGACAAGCGGATTCTGCGCTTGCACGAGCCTGAATGCCTGGATGGTCTCAAGGCACATTAAACCCATATCCTTATACACAACTTTAGCATCTCGTTGTAAGCTGCCGATTTTTTTTGAGAAGGTGGCAGAATGGGCTGGGCTGGGGAGGAGCTGAAGGAACTTGACTTGGGGGACCGACGACTGAACAAGCGAGCGATCACGTTGTTGGACACGCTGGCGGCCAAACCGACACTGAGTATCCCGTCGGCGTGTTCGGGCTGGTCGGAGACGATTGCGGCCTACCGCTTCCTGGACAATGATGCCGTCACGTGGGAGGGCATCCTGAGACCTCATTGGTCGTGCTCGCGGACGC
>Ga0209793_1000132_pt1 | contig 134092 bp, 109 predicted proteins | sample EBPBio122009_DNA_FD_185863 | JGI IMG/M metagenome (GOLD analysis project Ga0209793, IMG submission 185863) | Wastewater treatment Type I Accumulibacter community from EBPR Bioreactor in Madison, WI, USA - Reactor 1_2/2/2009_ DNA (SPAdes) (version 2) | ecosystem: Engineered > Bioreactor > EBPR...
GCGCCTGGGCCAACGCCTGGAACGAGGACCCCAAACCCTTCATCTGGACCAAAACCGCCGAAGACATCCTGCAATCCCTCCAACGACTTCTTCAACGAATTAAAGGCGAGGGACACTAGCCTCGGGTCCCGCACGGCGAGCAAGGCGAAGGGCCGCCCCTGGTTGATCCGGGGCGGCCCTTCGGACGAGCGAGCGAGGACGAACTCAGTGCTTGCTGCTGTGCTCGCCGTGCGGTTGGTGCTGGTGGCTGTACGCGCGGCCGTCGGGGAGCTCCTCCGCGCCCCCGTGCAGGTCGCCACCGAAGTCTGCCGGATCCAGTGCCAACATCGACGTGTCGTCGTGGTGGTGTTGGTCCGCGAGATCGGCGGGGGTCACGGGCTCGACGCGGTCCGTGAAGAAGAACTTCGACATGCGCAGCCGGTTCTTCGAGACCACGGCCTTGGCATCGACATTGCCCATGGCATCGGTCCCGGCCGAGAGCTCCAGCGGCTTGGGCGCCTCGTGCTGGACCAGGTTCCAGCGGTCGAAGTCGGACAGCGGTTCGTGAGCCTCGAAGAAGCGTCCCTCGGGGGTGCGCACGATCCGGCCGGTCTCGCGGCCGTGGAGGGCCTTCTCGCGGTCGGCGCGCTGCAGGGACAGGCACAGCCGCTTGGTCACGACGAAGGCGATGATCGGGCCGAGGAAGAACAACACCTGCAGCGTGCGGGTGATGTCGTTGATCGACAGGCCCATCTTGATGGCCATCAGGTCATTGCCCGCGGCGAGGAACATCACGAGGTACGCCGTGAGCGCGGCCATTCCGATCGCGGTCCGGGTCGGGGCGTTGCGGGGCCGGTCGAGCAGGTGGTGCTCGCGCTTGTCACCGGTCACCCAAGCCTCGAAGAACGGGTAGGCGCCCATCAGGCTGAACACGACCGGCAGCAGCACGATCGAGCCCAGCGCCAGGTTGAGGCTCAGCGTGTAGCCGAAGATCTCGAACTCAAGCCAACCGGGCAGCAATCGCAGCGCCCCATCGGCGAAGCCCATGTACCAGTCCGGCTGGGAGTCGGCGGTAACAGGGGACGGGTCGTACGGCCCGTACATCCACACCGGGTTGATGGCGACCAGGCCCGCGATGAGGGCGATGATGCCGAACACGATGAAGAAGAAGCCGCCGGCCTTGGCCGCGTAGACGGGCATGACCGGGAAGCCGACCACGTTGTTGTTGGTCTTGCCCGGCCCAGGGAACTGGGTGTGCTTGTGCACGACCACGAGCAGCAGGTGGGCGGTGAACAGGCCGATGATGATGGCCGGCACCAGCAGGACGTGGGCGATGTAGAGCCGGGGAATGATGTATTCGCCGGGGAAGGCACCGCCGAAGATCATGTAGGACAGCCACGAACCGACGATCGGGCTGGACTCGACGAAGCCCTCCATGACGCGAATGCCGGTGCCGGAGAGCAGGTCGTCCGGAAGGGAGTAACCGGCGAAACCCTCGATGCAGGCCAGCAGCAGCAGCACGGTGCCGATGACCCAGTTGATCTCGCGGGGCTTGCGGAAGGCGCCGGTGAAGAAGACCCGGATCGCGTGCAGTCCGATGGCGGCGACGAAGAAGAGCGCCGACCAGTGGTGCAGTTGGCGCAGCAAGAGGCCGCCACGCACATCGAAGCTGATGTCCAGTGTCGAGGCGTAGGCCTCGGACATGCCCATGCCCTTCAGCGGCACGTAGCTGCCCTCGTAGGTGATGTGTCCCGCGCTGGGCACGAACCAGAACGTCAGGAACACCCCGGTCAGGAGCGCGATGATCATCGAGTACATCGCGACTTCGCCCAGCATGAAGGACCAGTGGTCCGGGAAGACCTTGTTCATCAGGTAGCGGACCGGGCCCGCCGCCCCGGTGCGTTCGTCGACCCAGCTGGCCAGGCCGCCGACGCGACCGCTCGTCTTGCCCGCGTCGCGGGTCGGCGGGCGGTCGTCGGCGCGCAGCGAATCGGCGGCCGCTTGGGCGCGGGCGTTACGGGAGGAGGAAGTCGTCGTCATCGTTTACGCGTCCAGAAGCTCGGGCCGACGGGCTCGGCGAAACCATCGTCTGCGATCAGGTAGCCCTGCGAGTCCACCGTGATCTTCAGCTGGGGAAGCGCCCGGCGGGCCGGGCCGAAGATGACCTCACAGTCGTTCGTGACGTCAAACGTGGACTGGTGGCAGGGGCACAGCAGGTGGTGCGTCTGCTGTTCGTACAGACCGACCGGGCAGCCGGCGTGGGTGCAGATCTTGCTGTAGGCCACGATGCCTTGATAACCCCAGTCGCGGGCCTTGCTGCTCACGAACGCCGCGGAAGGAAGGCGCATCAGCAGCACGGCAGCCTTCGCCTTGCGCTCCAGCACCCCGAGATCCTGATCGTGCTCAAAGACCTGACCCTCGTTGGGCTTCTGCTTGGGGTCGTCGTAAATTCCCTCGGGGAGCACGTGGTAAACCGAGCCCATCGTGACGTCTTCCGCCTTGATCGGGCGTCCCTCAGGGTCCGTCATCAGGCGCAGACCCTTGCGCCAGAACGTGTTCCGCAGCTCCCGCTCCGCCTCGCCCATCGGGCCTAGCCCACCGACCAACTGCACGACCATGGGGAGCGCGAAGATCCCCAGAGCCGCTCCGCCAGCGACCTTGATCAGGGGACGACGGCCGATCTGGCTCTGTTCGGCGCCGCGCCCCAGCGTGTCGATCACGCCCTGGCGGCTGTCCTGTGGGGAGGCGATCGGGTGCCGCTCTTCGACGACCTCAGCGTCCGGCATCAGGGTTTTGGCCCAGTGCACGGCCCCGAGACCGATCCCGAGCAGGGACAGCCCCATGAACACCCCGAAGAGCGTGTGCAGCAGGTCGAGGTTGCCGAACCACGGAATCCAGACGTACTTGTGCATCGGGATCGTGAAGTAGGCGACCAGGAAGCCCACGGTGCCCACGATGGACAGCGCGAACATGCTCGCGACCTGGATCTCGGCCCGCTTGGCGGCCTTGGGATCAACGTCCGCATGGCGCAGCTTGTGGGGTGGCAGGCCGGGGTTCTCGAACCGGTCCGCGACCTCGACACCCGCCACATGGCCGTGGTCGAGGGACACCTCGTTTCCCGTGACATGCGGGTTCTCGGGACGGGCGTGGCCGTCCGGCCCTGGATGGGAGCCTGTGGCGTTCATGCATCGTTCCTGTCGGTGCGGGGCCTGTCCCGGGCGGTCACCCGGGCTGGGTGACGGTTCAGGCGGCCTTGCGGCCCAGCCAAACGGCGGCGCCGAGCATGATCGGCATCCCGATGAGCCAGAGGAAGTAGCCGTCGCCGACCGGGCCGAACGATCCGAGCGAGTTACCGCCGGGGTTGTTGGCCTTGTCCAGCTCGTGCATGTAGGCGATGACGTCGCGCTTCTCGTCCGGGGTGATGTTCTGGTCGTTGAAGACCGGCATCGACTGCGGGCCGGTCAGCATCGCCTCGTAAAGATGCTTGCCCTCGATCGAGCGCAAGGGCGGCGCGAACTTGCCCCTGGTCAGGGCTCCACCGGAGCCGGCGTAGTTGTGGCACATCGAGCAGTTGACCCGGAAGATGTCGCCGCCGCGGGAGACGTTGGCGCCCTCCAGGTCGTCGGTGTACTTGGCATCGGGGATGGCCGGGCCGGGGCCGAGCGAAGCGACGTAGGCGGCCATCTGCTTGATCTGCTCGTCGGTATATTGCACGGTGTTTCGCACGGCCTGCACGTTGGCCTGCGGCAGTGGCATGCGGCCGGTGCCGACCTGGAAGTCGACGGACGCCGCCCCGACGCCGATCAACGAGGGTCCTTCCTTGGTGCCGACCGCGTTGATGCCGTGACAGGTCGAGCAGTTGGCGAGGAAGAGCATCTCGCCCGCCTTGACCTCCTCGGCCGCGGTCGCCGCCGGGGCGGTGGCCTGCGCGGTGGTGGTCGGCGCGAATGCGGCGTACATCCCTCCGGTGATGAGCAGTCCCAGCATGAGGAGGAGGGCGAACGCGGCCGGGTGTCGGCGGCGGGCTGCGAGGGATTTCACGGAAGTGTTCCTTCGGGCGTGCGCTGGCGGGGACGGTGGTGGGTGCGAGGTCTCACTTGAGGACGTAGATCGCGAAGAACAGCGCGATCCAGACGACGTCGACGAAGTGCCAGTAGTACGACGTGACGATCGCGCCGGTCGCCTGCCGGTGGGTGTAGCGCCGGGCCGTGAAGCTGCGACCGATGATGATGAGGAAGGCGATCAGGCCGCCCGTGACGTGGATGCCGTGGAATCCCGTGGTGATGTAGAAGCACGAGGTCCAGGCGTCCTGACTCAGGGTCATGCCCTCGGAGGTCAGGGTCGCGTATTCCCACACCTGGCCGGCGACGAAGATCGCTCCGAAGAGGTAGGTCAGCACATACCACTCGCGCATCCCCCAGCTCTTGATGGGGTTGGCGAGGAGTTTGCCCGTGCGCTTGCCCTTGCCGTGCTCCGCGGCGAAGACCCCCATCTGACACCACACCGAGGAGATCACCAGGATGGAGGTGTTGATGGCGGCGAACGTGAAGTTCAGGTTCGCCGTGTTCTGTGCCCACAGCTCGGGTCGGACCGATCGGATCGTGAAGTAGATCGCGAACAGCCCGGCGAAGAACATGAGTTCGCTCGACAGCCAGATCATCGTGCCGACCGAGGCCATGTTCGGTCGGGTCACGGGCCCGTGCCCGGGGATCACGCCGGCGCGGGGCCCGGGGCTGGAGTGATGGAGAGAAGATGCGGTCGCCACGGGCGCCATTATTGCCGCATCAGCGAGGGCGATTCGCTCCCTGAGTTGCCCGCTCGGGGCGTGGTCCAGGGATCGTCGCTCAACGGTCGGTTGCTGAAGATGAACGGCTGGCGACGTGCCGTTCTTGGCCGGTGGGGACGGGTGCGCGGATCTGCTCGGGTGCCGAACGACGGTTCGGTCGGCGGGGATTCGGCCCAGCCGGGGGGTCCGCCGCGCAGACTCTGGCGGACGGCGGGTGCCCCGCTAGGATTCACCGCATGAGCGCACCCCACGACACCGCTGGCGAGTTGTCTCCTGCCCCCGGAGGTGCGGCGCGAACCCTGCGGATCCTCCTCTATAGCGACGACCGGTCGACCAGGGACGCCGTGCGGGTGGCGGTGGGCCGGCGGCCCGCTCGCGACGTCGTGGTGGAGTCCTGGTTCGAGTGCGCCACCGCGGCGGCGGCGGAAGGGGCCATGCGCACGAGTGCGTTCGACCTGCTGATCCTCGACGGGGAGTCGGCGCCGTATGGCGGCCTGGGGATGTGCCGGCAGTTCAAGCACGAGTTCTTCGAGTGCCCGCCGATCATCGTGCTCACCGGCCGGCCCCAGGACGACTGGCTGGCGGCCTGGTCCTACGCCGACGGGGCCGTTCCCCATCCGCTCGACCCGATGCTGATGGCGCAAGCCGTCGCCGAGGTCGCCGCCCGCGAAGCGGTCAAGCCCGCCTGATGGCGGTCGCCGAGCCAACCTGGCCCGACGTCCTGTCGTCGTTGCTGGCCGGGCAGGATCTGGACCCTGGGACGGCGGCGTGGGCGATGGGCCGCATCATGAGCGGCGACGCTGCGCCCAGCCAGGTGGCGGCGTTCGTGGTGGCGCTGCGCGCCAAGGGCGAGACGGTCGACGAGGTGACCGGGATCGCCGGCGAGATGTTGGCTCACGCCCATCGCATCGAGGTGCCCGGTCCGAGCCTTGATGTCGTGGGCACCGGCGGCGACCGGGCGCACACCGTGAACATCTCGACCATGGCCGCGGTGACCTGCGCCGCCGCCGGGGCGACGGTGGTCAAGCACGGCAATCGCGCCGCATCGTCCACGTCGGGCACCGCCGACGTCCTCGAGGCCCTCGGGGTAAACCTGAAGTTGACCCCTAGTCAGGTGGCGGACGTCGCCCGCACCGCGGGGATCACCTTCTGCTTCGCGCAGGTTTTCCACCCCTCGTTCCGGCACACGGCGGGACCTCGCAAGGACATCGGGATCCCGACGGTCTTCAACGTGCTCGGGCCGCTGACCAACCCGGCGCAACCGGATTTTGCCGCGGTGGGGGTGGCCGACGTGCGCCTGGCGCCGCTGGTTGCCGGGGTGTTCGCCTCCCGCGGCAAGGACACGGCGGTCTTCCGGGGCCGCGACGGCCTCGACGAACTGACGATTTCCACCACCTCACAGGTGTGGTGGGTGCGTTCCGGAGCCGTCCACGAGCGCGTGGTCGACCCCGAGCGGCTCGGTCTGACGACTGCTCCGTTGGCCAGCCTCCGGGGTGGCTCACCCGCAGAGAATGCGCAGGTGGTGCGAGACACCTTCGCCGGGGCCCGAGGCCCGATCCGGGACGCCGTGGTGCTCAACGCGGGGATCGCGCTGGCCATCATGGGTGCCGATTCCGGGACCGATCAGGCGGCCTTCGAGGTGGACCTGCGGGCGGCGATGGATCGCGCCGAGGCCGTGCTCGACGGCGGGGAGGCTACCCGCAAGCTCGCGGACTGGAGCGAGATCACCCGGACGCTGGCGTCCGCGGGATAGGACGGGCTGCAGGCTGCCCGGTCGGTCGGCGCTTGCGGCTCAATCAAGACCCATGCTGGCGGCTCAATCCAAACCGATGCTGAACGCCTCCTCCAGATCGCTGGCGGCATATTGCCGGAAGGCGATGTGTGTCTGGGTGCTGCGCACGCCAGGGGTCTTGTTGAGCCGGTCGGCGATGACATCGGCGAAGTCGTCGTGGTGCTCGACCTGGACCAGGGCGATGAGGTCGCAGTCGCCGGTGACCGAGTAGACCTCGCGGACCCCGGGCAGCTCCGCGATCGCCTGAGCGACCTCGGGGATCTTGTCGACGTCGGCGTTGATGAGGACGATGGCGGTGATCACTTCGCCACTCTAGACGCGCGCAGCGGTGCGGGAGCCTCGTGGAGATCCGAGGCGTCCCGGGCCCCCGCCAGGCGCCGTTGCGCACCGGCCGCGCCGTACGCCGGACTGCTCCAGCTGCCGTCCAGATGCACGAGCCGGACGTCGTCACGTTCCAGCCACCGCAGGATCAGCTCCGTCTCCTCCGACGTGGTCGCCGGAGCGGGGGCGACCGGCGCAGCGACCACCTCCGCGCTGGCCCGCAGGGCGTCGATGTGCGGCATCGGGTCAGCCCCCCGCGGGGTGCGGGTCGAGCCGGCGAGGCGACCGAAGCGCACGCAGACCACCTCCCAGCCGCCGACCGGCTCCCGTCGGGCGGCGATGATTTCGGGTGCCCGGGCCAGCGGCGCCACTCGTTGGGCCCGGGCCGCCCCCTGGACGAGGGCGAGGAGCCGGTCCCGGACGACCGCCGCGTCCTCGTAGCGTGCCGTCGCGGCGAGCGTCGCCATCCGGGCCGCCAGGTCGGTGGTGATCCGTCGGGAGTCGGCGGTCATGGCGGCCACGGCGGCTGCCGTGATGTCGGCGTACGCCGCCCGAGATTGCCGTCCCTCGCAGGGCGCGCCGCACTTGCCCAGCTCGAAAAGGACGCACGCCGTTCGCTGGGAGCTGTTCGAGCTGGGTCCGAGCCGGTCTTTGCAGCGTCGCAACGGGAACGCCTCATGCAGCGCATCGACGGCGTTCTGCGCGGCGGCTCGGCCGGGGAACGGCCCGAGGTAGGTGGCGCCGTCGTCGCGGACCTGGGCCACGATGGAGAGTCGAGGGAAGGCCTCGCCGGTGAGCTTCACCCACGGCCGCCGGGCCGACCGGCGCGACCGCCGGTTGTAGCGCGGCTCGTGTTCGGCAATCAGGCGCAGCTCCCGAACCTGCGCCTCCAGCCCGGTGGCGCAGACCACGGCCGTGACCGACTCGGCCAGACCGATCATCTCGCCCATCCGGCTGCGGTGCTCCGACGCCGTGAAGTAGGTCCGCACCCGGCGTCTGATGTCTTGTGAGGTGCCGACGTAGAGCACCTGGCCGCGGGCGTCCTTGAACAGGTAGACCCCCGGTGCCGACGGCAGCTGCTCACCGAGATGGCGCTTGCGGCGCTGCGCGGCGCTCACCCGGGAGCTGTAGGTGCGCAGTTCCTCCAGCGTGGTGACGCCGAGATTGCCGACCCGACCGATGAGGGCGTGCAGCACGTCGACGGTCGCGCGGGCGTCGTGCAACGCCCGATGGTCCGGGGTCTGTGCGGCGCCGAACAGTGCCGCCAGAGTGCCCAGTTTGCGGTTCGCCGCCTCGTCGCGGGTCACGAGTTGCCGAGCCAGATGAGCGGTGTCGATGACGGGATAGCCCGGCCAGGCGACGCGGAGCTGGGCCGCCCCGGCGCGCAGGAAGGACACGTCGAACGGGGCGTTGTGCGCGACCAGCACGCAATCCCCGGCGAAGTCGAGGAACGCGGGCAGGGCGGCGCTCAGGCGCGGTGCGCCGGCGACCATCGCGGTGGTGATGCCGGTCAGGATCTGGATGAACGCCGGGATCGGTCGGCCCGGGTCGACCAGCGTCTGGAATTCGCCGAGTGCTCGGCCGCCGCGGACTTTGACGGCACCGATCTCGGTGATGGCGCAATCGGCGGCATTGCCGCCGGTGGTCTCCAGGTCAACGACGACGAAGGTGACGTCGTGCAAGGGCGTCCCGAGTTCGTCGAGCGTTCCCTGAATCATCGGCATGCGCCGACCGTAGAGCGGGGCACCGACAACGCTGCGCGGCTGCCGCAAGAACCCGCGCTGATGGGCGTTTTGCCTGTTCATAGGCCTGTCGGTCCGACTGCCTAGGGTGAGCACCGACCTGATCGACCCCGGCCGGCGCGCCGGTGGGAGCTGTCTGGAGGCGACATGCTGGTGGAGTGCGAGCGGTGCCCGGCGCGTGATCGGGCCTGTGCGGAGTGCGTCGTCGGGGCGCTGCTGGCGTTGGCGCCGCCGGGGCCTGGCGAGGTCTGTCTCGACGCGGCCGAACAAGCAGCGGTCGAGGCGTTTGTCCGGGCCGGCTTGGTGAGCGAGGCCGACGCCGAGGGATTCGTGGCCGTGCGCACCGCGGCCGCGATGGCGGGATGAGTGTGCGGCGCGGGCAGCGGAGCTGGTTAGGCTGCCCGGATGTCGTTCGACCGCGAGCCGTCGTGGGGGCAGCCGCGTCGCCGCGAGGTGTTGGCGGCGACGCTCGGCGCCGTCGCGGTGGGGCTGGCCGCCGGCCTGTCGGGCTGCGCCGGACCTGGTTCGGTGCCGCGGCCAACCTCCGCCGGGGTCGGCTCCGCCCCTGGAGCGGACGCGGACCGGGTCGCCGCCCTCGCCGCGGTCCTGCGCAGCCGGGCCCAGGCTTACGCCCGGGGGGACCGCGACGCCTGGCTGGCCGCGGTCAGCTCGGGTGCGGGAGCAGACCAGGCCCGCGAGGACGCGGCCGCGTACGAGCTCATGCGCGCGCTCGGGGTGACCCGCCTCAGCTACGCCGAACCGCGAGTGAGCGATGGCGTCGTGGCCAGCGATCTGTCGTACGTCGTGGCTGGGGTCGACACGGCGTCCTGCGTCGTGCCCACCACCTGGGATCCGAGTGTGCTGCCGCCGCGCCGTCTCGGGGTGCCGGCCGCGCCGTGGGAGCAGGGCGGGATGGCGGTGGCTCGGCGGGACCGGGTGGTCGTCGTCGCGGGCGCACCCGCTGCCCCGGAGTCGACGGCCCCGGAGTCGACGGTGCCGGCCTCGATGGTTGCGGCCGAGGTCTTGAGCCATGCGCTGGACGCGGTGGCCGCCGTCCGGAGGCTGTGGGGGGAACCGGGCGCATCCGCGGTGCTGCTGCTGCCCCCGAGCCCGGCGATCTTCGCCCGGTGGGCCGGGGACCAGGACAGTGCGGCATCGCTGCCGGCCGTGACCGTGGGGCCGGTGGTCGGTGGCCGGTCGACCGGGTGCGACCGAGTCGTCGTCAACCCCGACGCCTGGCGACAGCTCCGGCCGGACGGACGTCGGGTGGTGCTGACCCACGAGGTCACCCACCTGGTGCTTCGCCGCGACGTCGGGGGCGAGATGCCCGGCTGGCTGGCGGAGGGGTATTGCGAGTACGTCGCGTATGCGGGCGTGGACCTCCCCGAAGCGCAGATTGTCGCCCCGCTGCTGCGCGAGGTACGTCGTAGCGGCGTGCCACCGCACCTGCCGTCCCAGACCGCCATCGACGGGCAGCACACCCTGCTCGGCGCCGACACCGGCGAACCCCCGGGGTTCAACCCCACCGCCGCAGCGACGCCGACGCCCGGCGGCACCGCCGAACTGGACCGGACCGCTGCCTACGCGGCCGCCCTGCTGGCCTGCCGGGTGCTCGCCGAGCGGGCCGGCCCGGACGGGCTGACCGGGTTGGTGCGACAAGCGCGGGGGAGCGATCTGCGCGACGGCGGCGTCGCCGGACCGCTGCGCCGAATCGCGGGGTGGACACCCGATGATCTTGAGCGGGCATGGCGGGACCGAGTCCACGCACTCGCCGCTTTACCCTGACCGAGTGGTGGGCTGAGGCGGGCCGGCCGCCCACCGCGGGCGGGCCCGGCGGTCGCCGCTGTGGTGGCCGATGGTGTGACCGGGGTGCCAGCCGGCGGTGGCAGACTGCCGTGATCCGGGCGGACGCCGGGTCAGTCCGTGGGGGCGTCGGTGGGCCGAGCCGGGCCGCGCGACTCGGCGTACAGCTCGTGGATCGCCTGCGCGTAATCCTTCATCACCAAGGCTCGCTTGACCTTCAGCGACGGCGTCAGGTGCCCGGACTCCTCGGTGAAATCGCCGTCCAGGATCGCGAACTTGCGGATCGCCTCGGCGCGGCTCACCCGGGCGTTGGCGCGGTCGACCGCCATCTGCAGATGCTGCCGGACCGTCTCGTCGGTCCGCGCGGACTCCAGGGTGAGATCCGCCAGGCCGTGCGCCTGGCCCCACAACGGCACCATCTCCGGATCGAGCGTGATCAGCGCCGCGATGAAGGGCTTCCGGTCCCCGATCACCATGCACTGGGAGACCAACGGGTGGGCCCGGATGATGTCCTCAAGGGGAGCGGGGGCGACGTTCTTGCCGCCCGCGGTGACCAGGATTTCCTTCTTGCGCCCGGTGATGGTCAGGCGTCCCGCGTCGTCGATGGCGCCGAGGTCACCGGTGTGGAACCAGCCGTCCGCGGTGAACGCCTCCGCCGTGGCCGTCGGGTTGTTGAAGTAGCCGCGGAACACGCCCACGCCCTTGATCAGCAGCTCACCGTCGTCGGCGAGGCGGGTCGAGGTGCCCGGCAGGGGCTGGCCCACCGTGCCGATCGTGGTGAAGCTCGGGGTGTTCACGTTGGTGGGGGCGGTGGTCTCGGTGAGTCCGTAGCCCTCCAGGATCGTCACGCCCGCGCCCCGGTAGAAGTGGCCGAGCCGCTCCCCGAGCGGCGCGCCGCCGGAGATGGCGAAGGCGCATTGCCCGCCCAGCGCGGCCCGCAGTTTGCTGTAGACCAGCACGTCGAACAGCTTGTGTCGCGCCCGCAGCAAGGGCGACATGCGTCCGTCGAGGGCGCGGCTGTAGGAGATGGAGGTCGCCGCGGCCATCGTGAAGATGCGGCCCTTGCCCTCGGTGGTGGCCTTGGCGTCCAGGGAGTTGTAGATCTTCTCGAACACGCGCGGCACGGCCAGCAGCAGGGTGGGCTGGAACGACCCGACGTCGGGCAGGAGCGTCTTGATGTCGGGGGCATGGCCCACGCGGAAGCCCGCATCGACCGTGAGCACCTGGATGAACCGTGCCAGCACATGGGCCAGCGGCAGGAACAGCAGCGTCGAGGCGTCCGGGCGGCGGGTGATCTCGGGCAGGGTGTCGATGGCGTTGGCCGACAGCTCCAGGAAGTTGCCGTGGGTGAGCTCGCACCCCTTGGGCAGACCGGTGGTGCCCGAGGTGTAGATGATCGTCGCGAGGTCGGTGGTGGCGGTGCGGTCGCCGGCCTCGTCGAGGGCGGCCTGGTCCTGAGGGCCGGCGGCGAGCCGGTCGAGGTCTCCGGCGTCGATCTGCCACACGTGCTCCAGCTGCGGGCACTCCGCCCGCACGGAAGCCACGGTCGCCGCGTGATCGGCGGACTCCACGACGATGGCCCGCGCCCCACTGTCGGCCAGGATCCAGCGCACCTGGTCGGCCGAGGAGGTCTCGTAGACCGGCACCCCGACCAGCCCCGCCGTCCACAGCGCGAAGTCGGTCAGGGTCCACTCGTAGCGAGTGCGACTCATGATCGCGACCCGGTCCCCGAAGGCCAGACCCGCGGCGCGCATCGCCGCACCCAGGGCGCGAACCTCGTCGTGGAACTGCCGTGCGGTGACGTCCTCCCAGACCAGGGAGCCGGGGGCGCGTCGGCTGAACGCGACCCGGTCCGGGCGGAGCCGGGCGTTGCGTGCGGTCAGCAGGCCCAGATGGGCCTCGGTGGCCGTCGTGACCACGGGGACGGACTTCTCGCGCATGGATCCTCCCGGGCGGGTGCCCTCGTTGTGACGAGGACACGTTACTGACTGGTCACCCAGGTCGCCGGGGGTTCGCCGAAGACCGCGCCGGACGTGCCCAGCCCTGCGCCCAGAGGCGGATCGTGCGGCGGATCGAGCGGCGGCGATCACGGCGAGATGCGCCGACCTGGCGCATGCTGGGAGGCGTGCGCAGTGGACCAGCCCGGGATCGATGGATCGATGTGATCGACGAGACGTTCATCGACGCGCCTCCGCACCGGTTGGCGGCGCTGTTCCGCGACCCGCGCAATGTGGCCAACGCGTGGCCGCATGTGCAGGCCATGGTGACGCGCGACCGGGGAGTGCAGGGGGCCGTCTGGTCCGTGTCCGGTGCGATGACCGGCGAGTTCGAGGTGTGGATCGAGCCTTACTGGGACGGCGCCATCGTGCATCACTATGTCCGGGCCAGCACCGCGCAGCGCCCCGACCCGCTCGAGCGCGCGCATGTGCGCCGGTGGAAGCGCTTCGTGACGGCGGTGAAGGACACCTTGGAGCCGCCTCGGCGGAGTTGGTCGTTCGAGGGCGGCCAGTCGGAGCGGCCCCTGATCGAGCCCGAGTGAATCGCCACAAGGTGTGGTCCTGCCCCCGGTTTCGCTAAGTTCGAGCGCATGGCCGACTTCACCGAATCCAGCATTCGCATCGACGCAGACCCGGGCACGGTGTCCGACGTGATCGCCGACGTCGAGGCCTATCCCGAGTGGACCGCTCAGATGCGCACCGTCACGGTCCTGGCCACGGACGAGGCGGACTACCCCGATCAGGTCGAGTTCACCATCGACGCCGGGGTCTTCCAGGACACCTACGTCCTCGAATACACCTGGGACTTGGCGGAGGACGGGCAGGGCGTGGTGTCCTGGACCCTGGTGCGCGGCGACGTCCTGCGCACCATGAACGGCTCCTACACCCTGACGGCCGACGGACCCGGCACCACCGTGGTCTATCGCCTCGGAGTCGATGTGAAGATCCCGATGCCCGGCCTGCTCAAGCGCAAGGCCGAGAAGTCGATCGTCTCGGGCGCCCTGGGCGGTTTGAAGAAGCGCTGCGAAGCCTGACCCCGCGGCCCGTGCAGACTCACCTGGTCACCGGCCCCGGCGGCGCGGGCGTGAGCACCGTGGCGGCCGCGCTGGCCATGACCCTTGCGACCGCACCGCCACAGGCCGGCGGCGCGGGTAGCGCGGGCGGGACCGGGGGCGTCGGTCCGGCGGTGACCCTGGCCTGCATCGGCGACGACGGCTCGCTGCATCGCCTGATGGGGACCGATCACGCGGTATCGGTCGTCGACCTCGCCGCACCCCGGCCATGGGGAGAGCTCGACACCATGCTCGCGGCGACCGTGGACCGGTACGGCGGCGACGGTGACGTCGCGGAGGAGTGGCGCCGGCTGCCCGGCGCGGATCTGCTGGCCGCGCTCGTGGCGTTGGGGGAGATGATCCCGACCACCGACATCCTCATCGTGGATCTGGGGGATCTGCGTCAGGCGGGCCGATTGCTGGGGGCCACGGTCCGGACGCCGTGGGTGCTGCGGGGCCTGCTCGGACTGCAGGCCGTGAGCGCTCGGTTGGTCGGTCCTGCGGCCGGACACGCCGTACCACGCTGGCTCGATGCCCTCGAGGCCACCGCCGACGTGGTGCGCTCCGGGCAGACGCGACTGCACGTGGTCACCGGTTCGGGGGCGCTCGCCGCAGCCAAGACGCGCCGAGCCGTGCCGCCCCTGCTCCTCAGTGGTGTCGCGCCCGGGTTGTTGATCGCCCCGGCGACGGACCCCATCGCTGCAGCCGAGCCGGGACGCTGGGCGCCCTTCGTCCCCGTCGCGACCGCGGGGTGGGCCGCCGATGCGGACGGTCGGCTGCGGGCGGACCTGGCCGAGGTCACGGCCCCCCTGCTGGCCGCGCTGCCCCGCCTCGTCGAGACCCCGGCCCAGGTCGTGCGAGCTGCCGACCATCTCACCTGGCGCGTGCCGCTGCCGTGGGTCAGGGCGGATGCCGTTCAGGTCGAGCATCGCGGTGAGGATCTGATCGTGACCGTCCACGACGTACCGCATCTGGTGCTTCCCCCGGCGGTCGTGCGCCGATGCACCCCGGTGCGCGCCCGGCTGGACGGGACCTACCTGGAGGTGGAGTCTGTGCTGCGGGACGGCGCGTGGCGGCCACCGCGGACCGCACGGGAGACCCCATGACCGACGCATCGACCGGCCCGGCGGCGGGCGAGTACCCCGAGCGGCCGCCGCGTCCGCCCCGGCAGGAACCGCAGGTGCGCCTCGACCGGGAGGCGGGGCTGCTGGCGGCGGCGTTGGCCCAGGCGCTGCGGGCCAGGAGCGCGGGCGGCGCGGCGAACGGTACGCCGGGAGCTGCGGCCGCCTCGGCATCGGCCGCAGCAGCCGACCCGGCGCACGCGGCGGGCGCGGCGGGCGCGGCGGGCGCGGCGGGCCAATCGCCGGAGGCAGCGTCATCACCAGCACCGCAGGAATCACCATCCGAGGCGGGCCGGCCGGAGTCGGCGGCCCTGTCGGAGCTCCTGACCGGAGCCGGCCTGGTGGCCCGGGGTGGGATGGAACTGCTCGGCGGGGTGATGGCCCGGCTGATGGAGGTCAGCGGCGAACCCGGGCCGCGGTCGGCGGCCGACGCCGAGGCGGCGCCGGATCCGCAGGAGTTGGGCGCGGCCAGGATGGCGCGCTATCGGCGCACCGTTCGGCGGGCGATCCCGGTGGTCGACGACCCCGGACGGGTGGACCTGGCATGATCCCAGCGGTGGACCGGCCAGGACTAGCGATATCGCGGAGGTGAGTGTGGACGTCGCGCTGGGAGTCGACATCGGGGGGACCAAGGTGTCCGGCGGCGTCGTCGACGCCGCGGGCCGGATCCTGCATCGGGCTCGCGCAGCGACCCCGGACCGCTCGACCAGCCCCCGAGTCGTCGAGGACACCATCGTGGCCGTCGTCGGCGAACTGCAGGCCGCGGCCGCGCAGTCCGATGGCACGATCCGGGCCGTCGGCGTGGGCGCGGCGGGATGGGTCTCCAGCGATCGGGCGACGGTGTTGTTCGCCCCGCACCTGTCGTGGCGCAACGAGGCGCTGCGGGACGCCCTCGCCGGCCGCATCGACGCACCGCTGTTCGTCGACAACGACGCGAACGCCGCCGCCTGGGCCGAATGGCGCTTCGGTGCCGCCCGCGGCCAGGCCGACATGGTGATGATCACGCTGGGCACGGGCATCGGCGGCGCCATCCTGCGGGACGGGCGGGTCGAGCGCGGCCGGTGGGGGATCGCGGGCGAGTTCGGCCATATGCAGGTGGTGCCCGACGGGCAGCGGTGCGAGTGCGGCAATCGGGGGTGCTGGGAGCAGTACGCGAGCGGCAACGCCCTGGTCCGCGAGGCGCGGTCCATGATCGAGGCGGGTTCGCCCGTGGCCAGCGACCTGGCCGCCCGGTGGCGGGCGGAGGGTGGTCCGCTGACCGGTCCGATGGTGACGGCCGCGGCGCGCGAGGGCGACCCGACGGCCGTGGAACTGCTCGCCGAGGTGGGGCACTGGCTCGGGGTCGGTCTGGCGAACCTCGCCGCGGCCCTCGACGTGGGTCTGTTCGTCGTCGGTGGCGGGGTCAGCGCCGCGGGGGACCTGCTCATCGGGCCGGCGACGGAGACCTTCCGGCGCCGCCTGCCCGGGCGCGGCTACCGGCCCGAGGCCACGATCGTGGCGGCGCAGCTCGGACCCGACGCGGGCCTTATCGGCGCCGCCGATCTGGCCTGGGCCGAGGTCCGTGGCACCTGATCCGGCCAGCCACCGGGCTCACCCCCGACGGGGCCGAGGGCTGCGCCGGGTTCAGACCCGGGCGCCGTCGTCGTCCTCGTCGTGGCGCTCCGGCAGTCCCTTGATGAGGGCGACGAACCCGGCCAACGTCGCGATCGCCGCCAACAGGTAGGGCAGGTTCGTGCTGTGCGGGCCGGTCAGGGCCCAGCCGACGAACCCGAGCGGACCCAGCACCAGGCCGGCGAAAGCCACCCAGAACAGCGGGTTGCCCCGCGGCAACGGCGGATCCGGCGCCTGAAAACCCTCCTCGTCCAGGTCTTCGTCGGCCGGGGGAATGTGCACCCGCCACCCCGTGGGGGCCACCTGGAAGGGCGTCACCCGAGCGGGCGGTGGCGGTGCGGCGGGACCGGGGTCGGATCGCCCGTCGCCAGGTGGCTCACCAGGTCGCTCGCCAGGCCGCTCACCAGGTTGATCCCCCGGTTGTTCGCCTGCCTGGTTGCCGGGCACGTCGCCGGGGCGTTGGCCGGGCTCGGCCGGCGGCCCGTCCGGCGCACGGCGTACCTCCGTCGGGGCCGGCGTACCCGGCGAGCGCGTCCCGAGAACCGGCTCCGCGTCGCGGTCCCAACCCGCGACGATCGCGGCGAAGGCCGCGTCGATGTCGGCATCGTCGGGCGTGCGGTCCTGCCAGGGAGGGTTCGTCACGGCCGCGGTCCGGTCTTGCGCGCGCGGCGACCCGCGGTGGGGTCCGGTCTCGCGGCCGCAGGCATGGTGCGCTCCTGGCGTAGGACGGCTGGCGTAAAACGGCTGTGGAGCTGAGGGAATTGTTCCATGCGGTCGAGGCCCAGGCGAGGCCAGGCACGGAAATCGGCAGGGGGTCCCGGGTCGCGGGCGGGTGTCGTAAAGTCGTACGGCCGTCACGAAGGGGTCTCCGCATGCTCTATCGCATCCTCAAAATCATCCTGCACCCGATCCTGACCGTCCTGTTCCGGCCGCGGGTGGAGGGTCTGGAGCATGTGCCCCCACGGGGCGGCGCGATCCTGGCGAGCAACCATCTCTCGTTCTCCGATTCGATCTTCCTGCCGCTGATCCTGCAACGCCGGCTCACCTTCCCCGCGAAGATGGAGTACTTCACCGGCACCGGCCTCAAGGGCCGCCTGGTAGCGGGCTTCTTCAAAGGCGTGGGCCAGATCCCGATCGACCGCTCCGGCGGCAAGGCCAGCTGGGCGGCGCTGGAGGCCGGGCTGTCGATCCTGCGACAGGGTGAACTCTTCGGCATCTATCCCGAGGGCACCCGCTCTCCCGACGGACGGCTGCACCGCGGCAAGACCGGCATGGCCCGGTTGGCCCTGATGGCCGGCGTGCCGATCGTCCCCGTGGCGATGATCGACACCGACAAGGCGCAGCCGACCGGCCAGGTCATCCCGACGATCACCCAGATCGGGATCCGCATCGGCGCACCGATGGACTATTCGCGGTTCGCCGGGCAGGAGGAGGACCACGAGGTGCTGCGGATGATCACCGACGAGGTGATGGCGGCGCTGCAGCAGTTGTCCGGCCAGGAATACGTCGATGAATACGCTGCCGATCGCAAGCAGGCCATCGCCGAGCGGGCGGAGCGGATGATGGCGGCGGCGAAGGCCCAGGCGGAGGCCGCCGCGGCGCGGGCGCGTGCGGAGGCCGCGGCGGCCACGGCACGGGCCCGGGAGGAGGCGGCGGCGGCGGCCGCGCGGGCTCGAGCGCAAGCGGATGAGTACGCCGAGCGCGCGCGGGTGGAGTACGCCGCAGCGCTGGAGCGGGCCACCGAGGCCACGACGCGGGCGCGCGGTGAATACACGGCCCGCACCGAGCGGCTGCAGGCCCAGATGGCCGAGGTCACCGAGCGGACCCGGGTGCAGGCCGACGGCGCGTTCACCCGCGCGCGGGCCCAGGCCACCGGCGCCACCGCCAAGGCCTTCGCGAGTGCGGCCGAGGGGGCGGCGGCCGCGGAGACCTGGCTGAAGCAGGCGCGCGACGACAGTGCGGCCCGCGCCGAGGAACTGGCCACCCGCGCCGACGCCAAGGGGGCCCGCGAGGATCTCGACGTACCGGCGGTGGCGAGCGTCGAGCCGGTCGTCGACCTGGAGGACGGCACCCCCGTGCCGGACTCGCAGGACCCGCAGGAGTCGCAAGATCCGCAGCACCCCCTCGACCAGGGCGAGCTTCCGGCATCCGGACCTGACGAGGGCCGTTGATGACGCCGAGTAGCCTGGTGGACGTGACCGCCTCCCCTGCGACGCTGGACTGGCCGGCCCTGCCGGCGGCTCAGCAACCTCTGTGGCCCGACGCCGACGCCCTCGCCCAGGCGCGGGCGGCGCTGGCCTCCTTCCCGCCGTTGGTGTTCGCGGGGGAGTGCGACATCCTCAAGCAGCGGCTCGCCGATGCCTCCCGGGGCCAGGCGTTCGTGCTGATGGGTGGCGACTGCGCCGAGACCTTCGCGAGCGCGACCGCCGACAACATTCGCGACCGGGTCAAGACCATCCTGCAGATGGCTGCGGTGCTGACGTACGGCGCGAGCACGCCGGTGGTCAAGCTCGGCCGACTGGCCGGGCAATACGCCAAACCACGCAGCAAGGACACCGAGACCCGCGACGGCGTGGAACTGCCCGCCTATCGCGGGGACATGGTCAACGACTACGAGTTCACCCCGCAGTCCCGCCGGCCCGACCCGGAGCGGATGGTGCGGGCCTATCACGCGAGTTCGGCGACGTTGAACCTGGTGCGGGCGTTCACCCAGGGCGGCTTCGCCGACCTGCGGCACGTGCACGACTGGAACCGGGGGTTCGTCGCCAACGCCGCGAACCGACGCTACGAACGGATGGCGCACGACATCGACAAGGCCATGAAGTTCATGGCCGCCTGCGGGGCCGACTTCGAGGCGATGCGGCGGGTCGACGTGTGGGCCAGCCATGAGGCCCTGCTCGTCGACTACGAGCAGCCGCTGACGCGGATCGACAGCCGCACCGGCCTGCCCTATGCGACCTCGGGTCACTTCCTGTGGGTGGGGGAGCGCACCCGCGAGGTCGACGGGGCCCATGTCGACCTCGTCAGCCGGATCCGCAACCCGGTCGGGGTCAAGCTGGGACCCAACGCCACCGGCGCGGACCTTGTCGCGCTCGCCGACCGGATCGACCCGGACCGGGAGCCGGGCCGGCTGAGCGTGATCGTGCGGATGGGCGCCGCCAAGATCACGGACGGACTGCCGAGGCTGATCGAGGCCGCCCGCGCCGAGGGGCTGAACCCCACCTGGATCTGCGACCCGATGCACGGCAACACGTTCGAGTCCGCCGGCGGATACAAGACCCGCCGGTTCGACGACATCGTGGCGGAGGTGCGTGGCTTCTTCGACGTGCACCGTGCGCTCGGCACCTGGCCGGGGGGTCTGCATGTCGAGCTGACCGGCAACGACGTCACCGAATGCCTCGGCGGATCCATCGATCTGCACGACGAGGACCTGCAGCTCCGCTATGAGACCGCCTGCGATCCACGGCTGAACCATCGGCAAAGTCTCGAGCTGGCCTTCGTCGTCGCGGAGATGCTTGCGGCCTCGTGAGTGGGCCTCGACCATGACCGGGCCCTCCTTCGCCGACGACCGCCAGCTGCCCCCCGGGCAGCGGCTGGCCGACGCGCTCAAGGTGGTGCACTACGGCCGGGTCCCGAAGCTCGACCTGCAGCGCTGGCGGTTCACCGTGTCCGGAGCCACCCGCGACGGCGCGGAACACACCTTCAGCTGGGCGGACATCACCGCGATGCCGCACATCGAGGTCGTCGCCGATCACCACTGCGCCGCCCGGCACAGCGTGCTGGACGTGTCGTGGGGCGGGGTGCCGACGGCCGAGCTGCTGCGCCGCGTGCCGCCGGCCGACGACGCGCCGTACGCCTTGGTGTCGGCGGTCTACGGCTACAGCGCCAACGTGACCGTCGCCGATCTCGCCGCGCCGCGCAGCCTGCTCGCCACCACCCTGGGAGGCGAGCCGCTCGCGCCCGAGCACGGCTGGCCGCTACGGCTGGTGATGCCGCACCTCTATGGCTGGAAGAGCCCCAAGTGGCTGCTGCAGATCGAATACCACCGCGAGCCGATCCGGGGGTTCTGGGAGCAGCGCGGCTACCACTTCACCGGGGACGTCTGGCGCGAGGAGCGCTACGCCCACCAGGAATGAGCCGAGACCCGGACCGAGTCAGACCACCCGCAGGGTGACCGTCGAGCCCCGGGGCGCCTGGCTGCCGCCGCCCGGATCGGTCGCCCGCGCCGTGCCGAACACGCCGCCAAGCACCCGGTCCACCTGCACTCGGAAACCGGCTCGTTCCAGGGCCGCCCGCGCCTCGGCCTCCGACATCCCTTGGATGGTCGGCACGGTCACCAGGTCCGGACCCTTGCTCACGGTGAGCTTGATCCGGTCGCCGCGATAGAGCGTGCCCGAGGTCGGGTCCTGACTGATGATCGACCCCTTCGGCACGTCGGTGCTGAACGTCTCCGTGACGGTGGGGTTGATGCCGGCCGCATCGAGCTGCTTGGTCACCTCGGCCAGCGGCTTGCCGGCCCAGTCGACCAGCTCGAACGGCTTGCGGCCCTTGCTCACGACGTACGCCACGGGCCGCCCCGCCCGCAGGTTCTCCCCGGCCTGGGGCGTGGTCGCCATCACCTGCCCGGCGGCGATCGTCTCGCTGAAGTCCTCGGTGCGGGCCCCCACGGTGAGGCGGGCATCCGTCAGGGCTTGCCGGGCCGCCTCCTCGGAGCGTCCGACGACCTCGGGAACGTGGACCAGGTCGGGGCCCTTGCTCACCGCCAGCGCGACCGCAGTGGAGCGCCGGGCGTGCGCCCCCTCCCCGGGGTCGGCGGAGATCACGATGCCGGCCTTGACCTCGTCGGAGAAGGTGGGGCGCAGGTCCGCGTGGAGGTCCTGGCCCGCCAGCGCGGCGACCGCCGCGTCCTGCGACAACCCGGCGAGGTGTGGCACCACCCGGTCCGAACCGGGGCCGAGGTAGGCATACCACCCGAACCCGCCGGCGATCAGCAGGACCGCTGCGGCGACGGCGAGCAGGATGCGGCGGGTCAGGGTACGTCGTTGCGGGTCGGCCGCCGGGTCCCCGGCGTGGCTGGCCGATTCGTCCGACGTCTCGCCCGAGAACTCCCGGGGCGGGGGTTCGTCCCCGCCGCCGGCATCGCCGACGACGGGTGACGCGGCCGTCGCTGATCCGGCCACCGGTGAGGTGGCCTCGGACGTGGCGGCTCCGGCGGTGGGCCCGCCGGGCCTACCGCCCGTGCCGCCGGGCGCGGTGCCGTCGGGCACGGTGCCGTCGGGCAGGACAGGCACCGGTTGGGTCGCCCGGACGAGGCGGTCGGTGTTCGCCGGGCCGGCCACCCCCGTCGGGGCGGGCGAGGGCAGGTCGAGCTCGGCCGCGGTCAGCCCGGCCTCGACGCGGTCCAGCTCGGCCAGATACGCGGCCGCGTCGTCGGGTCGGTCGGCCGGCGCGCGCCGGGTCGCCGAGGACACCAGGGTGTCGAGGGCTCGGGCCAGGCCCGGCCGAGCCGTGCTGGGCGCCGGCACCTCGCCGTGCACGTGCCGGTAGGCCACCTGGATCGGGGTGTCACCGTCGACGGCGCGCCGGCCGGTGAGCAGCTCGAACAGGACCAGGCCCGCGGCGTACACGTCGCTGCGCGGATCCGCCTGCCCGGACTCGACCTGCTCCGGGGACAGGTAGCAGACGGTGCCGAAGGCCGCGCCGCCCAGCGTGGTGGTGGTGACGTTCGCAACGGCGCGGGCCAGGCCGAAATCGGCGACCTTGACGTGTCCGTCGTCGGTGACCAGGACGTTCTCGGGCTTGACGTCGCGGTGCACGATCCCGGCCCGGTGTGCGGCGGCCAGTGCCGCGAGGATCTGGCGGCCCAGCCGCAGCCCCTCCCGCGGCGGCAACGCGCCCCGCTCATCGAGAATGGCGCGCAGGGTGTGGCCCTCGACGTACTCCATCACCAGGAAGACGACATCGCCGTCCTGGCCCTGGTCGTGGACGGCCACCACGTTGGGGTGACTCAGCCGGGCGGCGTTGCGCGCTTCGCGCCGGAACCGCTCGACGAACCCGGGGTCACGGGCCAGGTCGGGTCGCATGATCTTCAGCGCGACCTGACGGTCGAGTCGCTCGTCGAGCGCGACGTACACGCTGCCCATGCCACCGTCGGCGAGGTGGGCGCGGACGCGGTAGCGCGTGTCGACCAGGCGGTCGAGGAGATCGTCGCGCAGGGCCGTCATAGCGCGCAGTCTAGGTGGCCGGTCCGAACGCCCCCTGCAAGCGCGCGAGGGGAGCCGCGCCGTCGGGCAAGCCCGTCAGCGGCCGCCTGCGGCTCACATCTGCGCCTTGTAGGCCTGCACCGAGGCCACATAGTCCTTCGTGTCGGCGAACAGACCGCTCTGCCGCACCGAGGTCAGACCCTGGTAGTACGCCGCGAGGGCCTCGGCCTCCGAGGAGGTCGAGCGGGTGAGGCTGCGCAGCAGCACCACCCCACAGGTGATGTTGTCCTGCGTGTTGAGCAGATCGAGCGGCCGGCCGACGAGTTCGCTCACCCACCGCCCGGTCGAGGGCAGGCATTGCATCACCCCGATGGCGTTGGCCTCGCTGACGGCCTTCTGGTTCCAGCGGGACTCCTGCCAGCCGACGGCCAGCGCCAGCCGCGGGTCGACGCCGTGCGCCTGGGCGGTCGAGACGATCATCGACCGGATCTGGGTGCGGTTGGGAGTGGCGACGCCGTTGAGATACGCCAGGTTGGCGCCGGCCGAGGTGGCCAACGGCCCGGTGGACGTCGTGGACGCGGCGCTGGAGGCCACGCTGCCGGCGATCGTCAGCCGGTCGCCGGGGCGGATCGGGGCGTCGAGGTTGATGCCGTTCGCCTTGGCCAGGCTGGTCATCGACACGCCGTACCTGCTGGCGATTCCCCACAGCGTGTCCCCGGAGCGGACGGTCACCGACGTCGCGCCGGTGTCCGCGGCGCTGGTGCGCGCGGCCTTGGTGGCGGTCCGGTCGGCCGTGCTCGAGCCGCTGACGCCAGCGGGAATGCTCAGGCGCTGACCCGGCAGGATCGTGGAGTTCATGGCCAGGGAATTAGCCGCCAGCAGGGCGTCCACCCGCACGCCGAGGGAGGTCGCGATGTCCCAGACGCTGTCGCCCGCCCGGACGACGTAGGTGCCCGCAGCCGAGGCGGCCCCGCCGGGCGCGGGGCGCGCGACCGATGGGCCACCGCTGGGGACCGACAGCCGGTCGCCGGCGCGCAGCACGACTCCGGCGGAGGACAGGCCGTTGCGGGCCACCAGCTCGCCGACGGTGGTGCCGGTGCGGCCGGCGATGTCCCACAGGGTGTCGCCGGAGCGCACGACGTACGTCGTCCAACCGGCCGCCTGCGCGGTGAGGGAGTAGCCAGGCCGCGCCACATCCACGACGTGGGCGGGCGGCAGCTCGGTGACGGGGCTCATCGGTGGTCGAGGTCCTTTCCGGCGCCGGGTCGCGCAAGGCTCGGCCATCCCGAGCGGTCGCGAAACCGGTGACGCATGTGACGAACGAGTCCGAGGTGACTGGAGGGACCAGATGCACCCATGGGATCCCTGTGCCGTGAGTGACGGTAGCGGACCTGGTGGGCCACCGCCGTGATTCACCCGCGCGACGCGCCGTCGGACTTGTCTGGACGGTCGTATTCGTCTGCCGGGCGGTCGAATTCGCCACCGCAGCAGCTCTCTTCGGGGTTTCGGGTTGGGCCGGGGCACCCTGCCGATGGCATGCTCGCGGATGTGAAGGCGAAGCGACCGAGCAGGACCGCGACCACCGACGGGGTGCCCGCGGCCACGACGACCCGCCGGGCGGACCAGATCGACGCGCAGAACGCCGCCGTCGCCGCCCTGGAAGAGATGGTCACCGACTGGCTCGCCGTCCCGGATGCGGCAGAGCTCCAGGGGGTGGCGCTGGCCGCGGTACGGCGTCAGCTGCAGGACCGGGAGCTGTTGGCGGTGCGACGCGGCCCGAACCGGGCGCTCTATATCCCGGCGGCGTTCCTGACCGCCGAGGGGCCGCGATCGGAGATGAAGGGCACCTTCACCGTGCTCACCGACGCGGGGATGTCCGACGTCGAGCTCCTGACCTGGCTGTTCCGGCCCGACACCAGCTTCTTCGGGGGCAGTGCGATGGCTTCGATCCTGGCGGGGCAGAAGACCGAGGTGCGCCGTCGGGCGATGGAGGAAGCCTTCTAGCCGCGAGCCGGGCGGTCGTGCAGCTGTCGCGGGCGGGCGTTCGGCCGCCTCGGGCAGGCGCTCAGCTGTCGCGGGCGGTCGTGAGGTCGATGAGGTCGGCCAGGGCCGCCCGGCCGGAATCGGTCAGTCCGGGCGTGGCGGCCAGTGCGGTCGCGGCCGTTTCCACCAGCTCGGCGATCATCGTCTCGTGCCGTTCGAGGGCCCCCGAGCGATGGACCAGGCCGCGCATCTGCGCCACCTCCTGGGGTGCGAGGTCGGCGCGACCGAGCCCGGCACGCATCGTCGCCCGGCCGTCCGCGTCGAGGCCGTCCAGGGTCAGCGCGAGCAGCACGGTGCGCTTGCCCTCGCGCAGGTCGTCGCCGGCGGGTTTGCCGGTTGTGCTGGGGTCACCGAAGACGCCGAGCACGTCGTCGCGCAGTTGGAAGGCCTCGCCGAGGGCGAGACCGTACGCCGAGAGCCGGGCGGTCGCCAGCGGGTCCGCTCCGGCCGCCCCGGCCCCGATGAGCACCGGGTGCTCCACGCTGTACTTGGCGCTCTTGTAGCGCACCACCTCGCGCGCCTGGGCGATCCGCGCCGCGGTGTCCAGGTCGTCCCAGCCGCGCGCGGAGACCAGTACGTCGAGGAATTGACCGCCCATCAGCTGGGTCCGCATCACGTCGAACACCGCCCGCGCCCGGATCAGTTCCTCGGGGGGCAGGCCGGACCCGGCGACCATCTCATCGGTCCAGACCAGGCAGAGGTCGCCGGCGAGAATGGCGCCGCTGATGCCGAATCGGTCGCCGTCGCCGGTCCAGCCCCGGGTGGCGTGCTCGGCCGCGAGGGCCCGGTGTGCGGTGGTCTGGCCGCGCCGGGTGGCGCTGTCGTCCATGACGTCGTCGTGCAGCAGCGCGGCGGCCTGAAACAGCTCCAGGGCGGCAGCGACCGAGAGCATGCGGTCCTCGTGCACCCCGCCGCTCGCGACGTACCCGGCCTGCGCGAACGCTGCCCGGAACCGCTTGCCGCCGGACAACAGGGCGGCGATCGGATCGACCAGGTTCGCCATATCCGGGCCGAGCGCGGCGAGCACGCCGCGTTGCCGCGTCACCTCGGCGTCGATCCGCCCCTGGACGCGCCCCCGGAAGCCGTCCAGGTCCCATGCGCTGCTCAACGAAGTCCTTTCCCCCGCCCGTCCGGCCAGCCTACCTACCCGGCGGCGGCCGGTCCCGGGGGCCGGGCGGTCGGCGGGCGGGCCCACCGGTGGCCAGCGGGCGGCCGGTGCGGGATCCCGGCCACCGTCTCGTAGGCTGATCAGCATGTCTAGCCCCGCGATCCCGGCGCTGCTGGCCGCATCCGAGCCGGCGTTCAGCTTCGAGTTCTTCCCGCCCAAGGACGACGCCGCGGAGGCGGCGCTCTGGGACGCCATCCGCCGTCTGGAGCCGCTGGCCCCCGCCTTCGTCTCGGTGACCTATGGGGCCGGTGGATCCACCCGGGACCGCACGGTGCGGGTCACCGAGCGGATCGCCCACGACACGACCCTGCGCCCCATGGCGCACCTGACCTGCGTCGGGTCCTCCGAGGACGAGCTGCGCTCGGTGATCGGCGCGTACGCCGCGGGCGGGGTCCGCGACATCCTGGCGCTGCGCGGCGATCCACCCGGCGGTCTGGGGACGCCGTGGACCGCGCATCCGGAGGGCCTCGACCACGCCGAAGACCTGGTCCGACTGGTCCGCAGCCTCGGCGACTTTACCGTCGGGGTGGCCGCGTTCCCGGACAAGCACCCCGAGGCGGCCAGCGTCGAGGCCGACGCCGACGTGCTGGTGCGCAAGTTCGATGCCGGGGCGCAGTTCGCGGTGACCCAGTTCGTCTTCGACGTGGCCTCGTACGCGCGGCTGCGCGACCTCGTCGCCGCCCGCGGCCACACCGAGCCGATCGTGCCCGGGCTGATGCCGGTCACCTCGTTCAAGCAGGTGGCTCGGATGGCGCAGCTGTCCGGTACGCCGTTGCCGCGCGGCGTCGTGGACCGGCTCGCGCCGCTGGAGGGCGACCCGCGGGCGCTGCGCTCCGAGGGGGTGGCGATCGCGACCGAACTGGGTGCGGCGCTGCTCGCGCAGGGCGCTCCCGGCCTGCACTTCTACACGATGAACCGGTCGATCGCGACGCTGCAGGTCTACCGCAACCTCGTCGGTGGCCGGGCCGGGGCGGCGCCGTTGGGTGCGGGCGAGGCGGGGCCGTGGCGGGGCGGGGCGGTGCTGGCCGTACGCCGGGTGGTGGAGGCGTTCGAGGCCGGCGACTGGGCGACGGTTGCTGCGGCGTGCCGCCCGGACGTGGAGGTGGACTTTCCGGTGCCGGGCAAACGCGTGTCGGGGGTGCAGGCGATGCTCGACGCGGCCCCGCGCACGGTGGCGCGGCGGCGGGTGGAACGGATGGTGTACGACGGGGGACGCCAGGTGGTGGCCTGGTTGAGCGCCGACGAGGGCGGCGCACGGGTGCACGACACTCTGTTCATCACGTTCGACCGGGCGGGGCTGATCGAGTCCATCGTGGCGCTGCGCGCCCACCCCTGAGTAGCGCTGCGCGCCCGTCGCCTTGACTGCGGCGAAAGGCGGGTGCTGGAGCTTAACTGCGGCGAAACGCGGTGCCGGCACCGCCTTTTGCCGCAGTGATCGCGCTGATTGGGTGGCCTGCTCAGCCGGGCGAGCCGATTGAGCCGGTTGGGCCGCCGAAGGTGCGCGCACCCCACTCGTCGTACCGGCGCTTGAGCCGTCGCACCCGCCGGACCAGCCACACCGCGAGGACCACGCTCACCAGCAGCAGGACGCCGGCGATCCCGGCGGCCACGAAGGGCTGGGCCGCGGCGAGGGCGACGACCCCGGTGACGGTCACGTCCTCGGCGGTGCTGACGACGACGTTGCTGACCGGCTCGGGGGAGGTGTTCACGCCCAGTCGAATGCCGGCCTTCGCGAAGTGGCTGACCAGCGCCGTCACGCCGCCGGTGGCCGCGAAGAGGGCGGCGTCCAGGCTGCTGTTCTGGTTGCCGATCAGATAGCCGACGGTCGCGCCGACGACCGGGCGGATCGCCGTGTGCACGGTGTCCCAGGTGGAGTCCAGGTAGGGGATCTTGTCGGCGAACATCTCCAGCACGAACAGGATCGCGGCGACCACCAGGACGTCCGTGCGCTGCAGGGCGCCGGGGATCGCCTCGACGTGCGCGACCCGGCCCAGCAGCCCCATCACCACGACGACGGCGTAGGCGTTGATGCCGCTGCCCCACCCCGAGGTGAACGCCCAGGCGATCAGCTCTGCACCCATCTGTTGTCCTTCGGATCCGGTTCCGACACGACTGCTGCCCCGACATCTGCCCCGACATCTGTCCCGACGACGGCGGGCCGAACGCGGCGCCTCGGTGGGCGCCAGGTGGTCAACGGTACGTCCCCGCCGGCTATTCCACCTGGTCACCGGCGTTGAGTGCGGCGTCGTGTCGATCCGGCCGGAGGCGCGACCGGCGCGTTGTATGCCAAGGCGTGGCGAGGCGTTGAGCGTTGTCGGTGGCCTCCCGTACGATGCATTTCATCGAACACCGATACGAAACGCGTGTACGAGGTCTTGGCCCAGGTGAGGAGGTTGACATGCGATGCATGAACGAGCCGATCGCGGTCGTGCTGGACGAGGACGTGCCGGTCGCCTTCACGTGGCGCGGCCGATCGTACGTCGTGCGCGAGGTCCTCGATCACTGGCGCGAGCGCCGGGCCTGGTGGCGCACCGCACTCGAGGCCGGTGACCTGGTCGCCGAGGACCTGGAGGAGCGGGTCTGGCGGGTCGCTGCCAGCCCCGGCCGGGCCCTCGCGACCGGGGTCTACGACCTGGGCCGGTCGCGCGCCTGGCGCCTGGTGCGCATCGCCGACTGACCCGCCCCCACCAGCACCCGACTGACCCACACCCCACCGGCACCCGACCGGCCCCGACCCTCGCGCCGATCCCCGGCCCACCCCCGAAGGAGCACTGATGAGCCTCGCCACGACCGCCGCGCCCGGATCCGGAACCGCGGCCCTGGACCTGCTCGACCGGGCCCAGGACAGCCTGCTGCAGGCCTGCCACGCCGGCAGCGCGGCGGACCGTTTCATCGCCGCCCATCTGGGCGCCCTGCGGTGCGCCGCAGCGCTGCTCGCCGCCCGGCCCGGGAAGGTGCGCCGCGGCGGCCCGGTGCGCACGGTGTGGCTGCACCTGGGCCTGATCGCCCCCGAACTGGCCGAGTGGGCCGACTATTTCGCGCTCGCCGGGCAGCGGCGGACCCAGATCGAAGGCGGCGCGATGCCCAGCCGTCGCGAGGCGGATGACCTGCTGCGCTCGGCGGAGACGTTCGTCTGCCTCGTCCAGGGCGCGCTGGGCCTGCCCGTGCACGGGGTTCCGGCCGGGGACTCCCTGGCCGCGGTCGGCAGCCCCTGACCGAACCGACGAACCGACGACCTGGAACGGAAACGGATTACGGAGAGGGGACCGGCATGCGGGCCGAGTTCGTGCACCTGCACGTGGCGTCGTCGTACTCGATGCAATACGGCGCGTCATCACCCGCGCGGCTGGTCGAGGCGGCGGCGGCCGACGAGCAGCGGGCGCTGGCACTGACCGACCGCGACGGGCTCTATGGCGCGATCCGGTTCGCTCGAGCCTGCGCCGACGCCGGGGTGGCCCCGATCCTCGGGGTGGACCTGGCCGTCGAGCCGCCGCCGGGCGATGGCACGCCACTGATCCCGGGCGGGGGATCGATGGTGGCGCGAGGCTGTGGGGTGCGCCGCTCGCCCGCCCGCGGTGGCCTCCCCGTCGACGACCGACTGCCCCGGATCACGGTTCTGGCCCGCGGCGCGGCCTCCGGGATGGCTCCCGGCCAGGGGTGGGCCGCGCTGTGTCGCCTGGTCACCGCGACCCACCTGCGGGGGGAGCGGGGTCGTCCGGTCACCAGCGTCGAGCTCGTCGCCGAGCATGCCCAGGTGCGGCGCGCGGCCTACGGTCCAGGCGAGTCCGGGAGCGCCGGCTCCGGTGGTTCTGGGGGGCACCGCGGCAGCCAGGTCCGCCGGGGGCTTCGGCCGGGACGGTCCGGGAGCCTGGCCGGCTATCAGGAGTCGGCTCCCGGCAGCCTCGTCGTCCTCCTCGGCCCCGACTCCGACGTGGGCCGGGCAGTGCTCGCCCGCCGCTGGGCCCGGGCCGAGGCACTGCTGCGCCGGTGGGTGAGTGCGCTCCCCACCGGATCCGTCGTCATCGAGCTGACCTGCCACGACGGCCCCCCCGACAGCCCCGGCAGCGCGGCCCACTGCGGCGCCCTGGCCCGACTCGGGATCCGGATGGGGCTGCCGCTGGTGCTCACCGCCGCGGTCCGGCACGTCGAGCCCGGCCAGGCCGTGGTCGCCGACCTGCTGGACGCGGCGCGACGCCTGGTGCCCCTGGCTCAGCGGCACCTGGACCGCACCACGACCGCGGGTCACCTCGCCTCCGCGAAGAGCATGTACGCCGTGGCGCGGCGCCTGGCCGGCGACGACATCCGCGCCCGGGAGCTGTTGCGCGAGACCGTCGCCCTCGGCATCGCCTGCATCCAGCACCCCCGCGATGACCTGTCGATCGGCGGGGTGCACCTGCCCGAGCCGACGGCGATCGGGCTCGCGCCCGGCGTCGACCCGCAGCGCGTGCTTGCGGAGCGCTGCCGGGCGGCGGTTCCGCAGCGGTACGCCGGGGCGGAGGCCGCCATGCTGGCCCGGGTGGCCGACCGGCTCGATGACGAGCTGGCGGTCATCGCGACGCTGGGCTACCCCACCTACTTCCTCACCGTCGCCACCGTCGTCGACCTCATCCGCGACCGAGGGGTCCGGGTCGCGGCGCGCGGCTCCGGCGCCGGCAGCATGGTCAACTATCTGCTCGGAATCAGCGGGGTCGAGCCGCTGGCCCACGACCTGCTGATGGAGCGGTTCTGCACGCCGCTGCGCGCGCAGCTGCCCGACATCGACATCGACACCGAGTCGGCCCGGCGCACCGAGATCTACGAGGCGATCCTGGCCCGCTTCGGCGGGGCCCGGGTGACCTGTGTGTCGATGATGGAGACCTACAAGGTGCGCCATGCCATCCGCGACGTCGGTGCCGCACTGGGCCTGCCACCCCCCGAGATCGACCAGATGGCCAAGGCCTTCCCGCATATCCGGGCCCGCGACGCCCGCCATGCCATCGCGGAGTTGCCCGAGCTCGCGGCGAGCGGCTACGACAGTCCCCGGCTGGCGCGGCTGTTCGAGCTGGTGGAAGCCCTCGACGGGCTGCCGCGGCACATCGCGCTGCACCCCTGCGGGGTGATCCTGTCCGATGCCGGGCTGCTGGACCGCACCCCGGTCGAGGCGAGTTGGCTGGGCTTCCCGATGAGCCAGTTCGACAAGGACGACGTCGAGGCGGTCGGGCTGCTCAAACTGGACGTGCTCGGAGTGCGGATGCAGTCGGCGATGGCGCATGCGGTGGCCGAGATCGCCCGCGTCGAGCAGGAGCGGGTGGACCTGGAGGACCGGACCCAGGTGCCGCTGGACGACCCGGCCACCTTCGACCTCATCCGGTCGACCCGCACACTCGGCTGCTTCCAGATCGAATCCCCGGGCCAGCGCGAGCTGATCGGCAAGTTCGCGCCCGAGACCTTCGACGATCTCGTCATCGACATCTCATTGTTCAGGCCTGGTCCGGTGAAATCAGATATGGTCACCCCGTTCCTGCGCGCTCGGCAGGGCTGGGAACCGCCCGACCTGATCCACCCCAGCCTGACCGAGGCCCTGGCCCCCACCTGGGGGGTCGTCGTCTTCCACGAGCAGGTGCTGCGGATCATCGCGGTCACCACCGGGATCTCCCTGGCCGAGGCCGACGAGGTGCGCCGCGCCATGGGGTCCCGCGACGGACAGGACCGGGTGGAGGCGTGGTGGAAGCCCGCGGCCCGAGGCCGGGGCTACCTCGCCGCGGACATCGACCGGATCTGGGCGGTGCTGGCGGCGTTCGCGTCGTTCGGCTTCTGCAAGGCCCATGCGGCGGCGTTTGCGCTGCCCACCTACCAATCCGCCTGGCTCAAGGCGCACCACCCGGCGGCGTTCGTGGCCGGGCTGCTCACCCACGACCCGGGGATGTATCCCAAACGGCTCATCCTCGATGACGCCCGCAACGGGGGGGTGCCGATCCTCGGGCTCGACGTCAACGCCTCGAGCCAGGACTATCGCGTCGAACGCGACGAAACCGGCCGGCTGGGCATTCGGGTCGCCCTGGCGGACGTCAAGGGCATCAGCAGCGAAGAGGTGGCCCGAATCGTCGCCGGCGCCCCCTACGGCGACCTGGAGGACTTCTGGCGCCGCGCCCGCGTCAGCCTTCCCGTCCTGGAGCGGCTCGTGCTGGCCGGGGCCTTCGACGCTCTCTATGGCCTGGACCCCCATCGCGAACTGGGTCGCCGCGGCCGGCTCACCCGCCGGGACCTGCTGCTCCATGTCGCCGAGCTGGACCGGTGGGGCCGCGCGGTCGACGGTCCCCCCGGCTCGTCGCTGAGCACGCGAGGCGCGGGCCGGGCGTCGTCGCACCGGCCGGCCCGGGCCCGCGGCGCCCAGGTCCGTGCCCCAGTCGAGGCCCGGGTTCCGGCCCGCCCGGATCGGGCCACCGTCTCGGACGGCAGTGCCGGGCTGGATCTCGCCGGGCTGGATGTCGCGGCCGCGGCGGCGGGCCAATCGCAGGCTCCGGCCCCCGCCGTACCGGCCGCGCAGCGCCCCCGCCAACTCGTCCTCGACCTGGGCGACGCCCCCGTGCTGACCCCCGCCTCCGGGCTGCCCGAGTTCAGCGACGCCGAACGGATCCGGGCCGAGCTCGACATCCTCGGGATGGACGTCTCGGCGCACGTCCTGACGCCGTACGCGCCGATGCTCGCCGACCTCGGCGCGGTGCGCTCCAGCCTGGTGCGCGACGTCCGCAGCCGCGCCGAGATCCTGGTCGCCGGGGTCAAGGTCGCCACCCAGACACCGCCGATCCGGTCCGGGCGGCGGGTCGTCTTCCTCACCCTCGACGACGGCGCCGGTCCGGTGGACGCGACCTTCTTCGAGGACGTGCAAGGACCGTATGCCGCGACGGTCTTCCACTCCTGGCTGCTGGTGGTGCGGGGAGTGGTACGCCGCACGGGACCCCGCGGGGTGTCCCTGCGGGCGACCGGCGCCTGGGAGCTGTCCGGGCTGTACGCCGTGTGGAGCGCGGCCGGGGCGGCGGCCGTTCACGAGATCCTTGCCGCCACCCCGGACCCGGCCTACGGCGAGGCGGCCCGCGAGGGCGCCGCCGGGTCCCGGTCGACCCGACCGGTGATGGTCCCGGTGCCGGCGCATGCCGGGGCGGTCACCGAATTCGGCGGCCGGGGTGCCCCGGTGGCGACCGGCCCCGGGTCCGATCCCGGCACGAGACCCGGCCCGCGAGACGACGAAGGTTCATCGACCCGGGCCGGTGGGATGGGCGGTGGGCGACGGGTGCTGGTGCACGCCTCGGGGTTCCGGCAATCGCCGTATGCCGACGTCCGACCGCCGGGCACCGAGGTCCGCTCCGGCCGGGCCCTGGCCGGAGCGCCTGGTGTCGCGACCCCCGCGGACCCGCTGCCGAGCGTCGTGGCGGGGCAGCCGCCCACGGAACCGGCGGCTGTCCCGCCACGCAAGCTGTGGCACTCCAGTCCGGGCAGCTCGGGGCATTAGGGTGAAGGTCACCGGCTCCAGGAGGAGGACGCGCCGATGTCCGAAGACTCGCGCCGTCGACGCGGGACGCTGGCCTCGTCGCCGCGCACAGCGCTGCTGTGGGAGCGCGTCACCGCGGCAGTGGCCCAGCGCTCCGCCCACGTGGGTCGACCGTTGCGCGTGGTCGACCTCGGCGGCGGCACGGGCGGCATCGCCGTCCCGCTGGCCGCGCTCGGTCACCACGTCACCGTCGTCGACCCCAGCCCGGACGCGCTCGCCTCGCTGGAGCGCCGGGTCCGGGAGGCGGGGATCCCCGACGCCGCCCGGCATCTGGAGGCCGTGCAGGGCGACTCCTCCACGCTGGTCCGGCTCGACCTGGGATCGGGCCTCGACCTGGTCACCTGCCACGGCGTCCTGGAACTCGACGACCAGCCGGCCCGCACCCTCGCCGACATCGCCGCCGCCCTGGCCCCCGGCGGGCTGCTCAGCCTGCTGGTCGCCCAGCGGCTCGCCGTGGTCCTGGCCCGGGCGCTGGCCGGGCGGTTCGCCCAGGCCCAGGCCGCCCTGGTCAGCCCGGACGGACGCTACGGCGATACCGACCCGACCCCGCGCCGGTTCACCGCCGACGAGCTGGCGGCCTTGGTCACCGCCGCCGGGCTGGAGGTGGCCGACGCCCAAGGCCTGCGGGTGTTCACCGACCTGGTGCCCTCCTCCTATGTCGACAGCGAGGCCGACCGGGAAGCGCTGCTGGCCCTCGAGCGGGCCGTGGCCGACCATCCCGACGGCGACCTCCTCGGTCGACTCGGCAGCGCCCTGCACCTGCTGGCCCGACGGGCCTGACCGCGGGACGGCCCGATGAGCCGGCGCCAATTCGCCCTGCCTACCCGCACCGGCGACGGGCCGCCCGACGACACCGGCTGCACCATCCTGCACGTCGACATGGACGCCTTCTACGCCTCGGCGTCGCTGTTGTCGCGCCCGGAGCTGCGCGGTCGCCCCGCGATCATCGGCGGCGGGACTCGTGGCGTGGTGCTCTCGGCGACCTACGAGGCGCGGCAATTCGGGGTGGCCTCCGCGATGCCGATGGCTCGCGCCCGTCGGCTCTGTCCACGGGCCGTCGTGATCGCTCCCGACCACGGGCTCTACGCGCGGATCTCCCAGGCCGTGATGGCGGTGTTCCACGACGTCACCCCGCTCGTCGAGCCGCTCAGTCTGGACGAGGCGTTCCTCGACGTCGCCGGAGCCGTCCGGCGCCTGGGATCTCCCGCCGCGATCGGGCAACAGCTTCGAGACACCATCGCCGACGAGCAGGGCATCACCGCCTCGGTCGGGGTGGCCGCGACGAAGTTCGTCGCGAAACTGGCGTCCGGGCTGGCCAAACCCGACGGCCTGGTCGTCGTGCCCGAAGCGGAGGCGGTGGCCTTCGTTCAGCAGCTGCCGGTCGGCGCCTTGTGGGGGGTGGGGGAGCGCACCGAGGAGGCCTTGCTGCGTCTGGGGCTGCACACCGTCGCCGACATCGCGCATACCCCGCAGCAGACCCTGCGCCGGGCACTCGGCGAGGTCGGCGCGCAGTTGCACGACCTGTCCTGGGCCCGCGATCCCCGCCGGGTGACGGTGCAGCGGCGGGAGAAGAGCGTCGGCTCCGACGAGACGTTCTCTTACGACATCGACGATCCCGAGGAGATCCGTCGCCGGCTGCTGCGACTCTCGGAGCGGACCGCGGCCCGCGCCCGGGCGCAGGGGATGATGGGACGGACGGTGACGATCCGCGTGCGGTTCGCGGACTTCACCACGATCACCCGGTCGCGGACCCTGCGGGGACCCACCGACGTCAGCCGGGACATCTATGCCACCGCGGTCGGCCTCTTCGACGCCCTAGGCCTGCAGCGGGTGCGGATCCGCCTGGTCGGGGTGCGCCTGGAGGGCCTGCAAGACGCCACGACCGCCCCGGTGCAGGGCTTCCTGGACGAGCCCGCCCATGGCTGGCGGGATGCCGATCGGGCGATCGACCGGGCCAGCGCGCGCTTCGGTGCGGGGGCCGTGCTGCCGGCGGCCCTGGTCGAGCGCCGCCATGGGGGCCACCATCGAGACCGCCATGAGGACCGGGTCGGCGACGAATGAGACGCATGCTGCGGCGGGCAGCGTTCAGCCAGCGCCGAACGGTCGCCGAGTGGTCGGGCCCCCAGCTATCGCAACGAGAATTCGCCACCTATCCTAGTGAGACCGACACCACGACGTGCCGGGGCGCGGCCATCCTTGACCACTCGGATCGGGTTACGGTATGTCCCGCGAGGAGATCCCGTACGCGCCGCCCAGCGCGTCCCGGCGTGAGGAGGCTACGGATGCCACTGTCGGAGCACGAACAAAAACTCCTGGAGCAGATGGAACGCGCCCTCTACGCCGAGGATCCTTCGTTCGCGACTCAGATGAAGGGTCACGGTCGGCCGTCTGCCCCCAAGACGCGGCTTGTCGGGGGCATCATCGTGGCCGTGCTCGGCCTGGCCGTCGTCGTTCTGGGCGTCAACGCAGCGAGCATTCCGCTCGGCGTCGTGGGCTTCGTCATCATGGTGGCCGGAGTGGCCTGGGCGGCGACGCCGCCGCGGGTGGCCAAGACGGACGGCCCGCCCCGACCGGCGCAGCGCGGACCGAACCCCAAGACCGCCCGCAAGCCCAAGAGTGGGTCCGGTTCGTTCATGCAGCGGATGGACGACCGCTGGGACCGTCGGCGCAACGACGGTCGCTGAATCCCAGCAGACCCTCAGCCCCCCTGAACCCTCAGCGCAACATTCACGTCGAAGGGCCCGGCATCGCGGACGATGCCGGGCCCTCACGACGATGCCCGGCGGGCACGCCGGGAGCCGCCGGGGTACGCCGTTAGCCGAGTAGCCGCCAGGCGCCGATCGCGAAGGCGGTGGCGATCAGGGCTCCCGCGGCAAGTTCGATGCCGAAACTGAGCGCCGCCGCCGCGAGTGCCTGTTTGACCGAGGGCCACGCCGCCTGCAGCGTGCGTTGCCGCGCCAGCTCCGCGAGGAGCACTCCAGCTACGAAACCGACCAGCAGACCCAGCCCGGGGATCAGAAAGAGCCCGATGACCGCGCCGATACCGCCGACGATCACGGTGCGGGTCGGGACGCCGGCCTCCTTGAGGCGACGTCCCGGCAGCAGATATTGCAGCGTCCAACCCAGCGCAGCGATGACGACGGCCGCCGCGAGCACGACGTACGCCACCGGATCGTGCGCCACCACGGCCCACAGCAACACCGACGCGAGCACCACGATGAGGCCCGGCAGAACCGGGACCACGATGCCGATGAGTCCGAACAGAATGCCCGCGGCGGCCAAGGCCGTGCCGACGGCGAGGTCCACGCCTCAGCGCTCCAGCGACGGCTCCGAGCTCAGGCGGCCGGTCTCGTCGGAGATCTCGGCGATGCCGGTGAGTGCCGGAAGGTGTTTGCGCGCGTGGTGGCCGCAGAAGAGCAGCTCACCACCGGATGCCAACCGCGCCCGGACGTAAGCCTGCGCTCCGCACCGGTCGCAGCGGTCAGCGGCGGTCAGTGTGTTCGCCAGTGCAGTGCTCACGTTTACCTTCCCGCCACGGCCCTGAGCGGGCGACCCCGGATGGGTCGACGCCGAGCCATGTGCCTCGCCTCGTCCAACAGTCAAGCATGCGCGTCTGTTCCCGGCCGGCACCACGGGGTGCTCGGCGCGGCCGACGGGGTGCTTGGCGCGGCCGACGGGGCGGTTGCCGTCTTCCTCATCGGCCCCGCGGGGCCGCGAGCAAGGAAATGGCCGCGACGTCGGCATCGGGCGAGCGGTCGGGTGGGCCTCAGGAGCGCGGTCCGGCGTGGCGTGGCGGCGGCTGGGCTGTCGGTGCCGCACGTTACCCTGACAGGCGACCGCCCCCACGCGGTCACCTGCAGAAAGGACCTCTCCCGTGGCCGTGTCCACCTCGGCGAACGCGCCCGGCAGCTACAGCGCCCGGCACTTGCAGGTGTTGGAGGGGCTGGAGGCCGTGCGCAAGCGCCCGGGGATGTACGTCGGGTCCACCGACAGCCGCGGCCTGATGCACTGCCTCTGGGAGATCATCGACAACGCGGTCGATGAGGCGTTGGGCGGCCACTGCGAGCACATCCAGGTCACGCTGCACGCGGACGGTTCAGTCGAGGTCCGCGACGACGGCCGCGGGATCCCCGTCGACATCGAGCCGCGCACCGGCCTGTCCGGGGTGGAGGTCGTCTTCACCAAGCTGCACGCGGGCGGCAAGTTCGGCGGCGGCAGCTATGCCGCGTCCGGTGGCCTGCACGGGGTCGGCGCCTCCGTCGTCAACGCGCTCTCCGAGCGGCTCGACGTCGAGGTCGACCGGGGTGGACGCACCTACGCGATGAGCTTCCATCGCGGCGAGCCCGGCGTCTTCGCCGATGGTGCGGAAGGGCCGCGCGCGGAGGCGCCCTTCACGCCGTACGTCGTGGGCAGCGAGCTACGCGTCGTGGGCAAGGCCAAGCGCGGGGTGACCGGCACCCGGATCCGCTACTGGGCCGACCGGCAGATCTTCCTGCCCGAGGCGCACTTTGCTCACGAGGAGCTGGTCAGTCGCGCCCGGCAGACCAGCTTCCTGGTGCCCGGGTTGGAGCTGGTGGTCCGCGACGAGCGCGGGCTGCCGGGCACACCCGGTGCGGACGGCCCGGCGCAGGAGTGTTTCAAGCACTCCGGGGGCATCGGTGAGTTCTGTGAGTTCCTCGCCGCCGACAACCCGGTGACCGACGTCTGGCGGCTGCAGGGGGTAGGCCGGTTTCACGAGCGGGTGCCGGTGCTGGATGCGCACGGGCACATGACGCCCACCGACGTGGAGCGCGAGTGCCATGTCGACGTGGCGGTCCGCTGGGGCACCGGTTACGACTCTCGCACTGAGTCTTTCGTCAACATCATCCATACCCACAAGGGCGGCACCCACCTGCAGGGTTTCGAGCAGGCGTTGCTCAAGGTGTTCCGGGCGCAGCTGGAGGCCAACGCGCGCCGGCTCAAGGTCGGCGGCGACAAGGTGGACAAGGACGACATCCTCGCCGGCCTGACCGCCGTGGTGACGGTGCGGCTGGCCGAGCCGCAGTTCGAGGGTCAGACCAAGGAGGTGCTCGGCACCAACGCGGTGCGCGCCATCGTCGCCCGCGTCGTCGAGAAACAGCTCACGGCCCGATTGACCTCGACCAAACGGGACGACAAGACCCAGAGCAGCCAGCTGTTGGAGAAGGTCGTCGCCGAGATGAAGTCGCGGATCTCGGCGCGCACCCACAAGGAGAACCAGCGCCGCAAGAACGCCCTGGAGACCTCGACCCTGCCGAGCAAGCTGGCCGACTGTCGCAGCAACGACGTCGACCGCACTGAGCTGTTCATCGTCGAGGGCGACTCGGCGCTCGGCACCGCGAAATTGGCCAGGGACAGCGACTTTCAGGCGTTGCTGCCGATTCGCGGCAAGATCCTCAACGTCCAGAAGGCCTCGGTCGGAGACATGCTCAAGAACGCCGAGTGTGCCTCGATCATCCAGGTCATCGGGGCCGGCGTCGGGCGCAGTTTCGATCTGGGGGCGGTCCGCTACGGCAAGGTCATCATCATGACCGACGCCGACGTCGACGGCGCCCACATCCGCACGCTGCTGCTCACCCTGTTCTTCCGCTATATGCGCCCACTCGTCGAGGCCGGCCGGGTCTACGCCGCGGTGCCACCGCTGCACCGGATCGAGGTCGTGAACGCGGGGGCGAAGAAGAACGAGCTGATCTACACCTACTCCGAGGCCCAGATGCGCGCGACCCTGGCGCGGCTGCGCAAGTCGGGACGCTCGGTGAAGGAGCCGCAGCGCTACAAGGGGCTGGGGGAGATGGACGCGCACCAGCTGGCCGACACGACGATGGACCGGGCGGCCCGGACGCTGCGCCGGGTGACCCTGGCCGACGCCGAGGCCGCCGAGCGCGTCTTCGACCTGCTGATGGGCAGCGACGTGCCGCCCCGCAAGGACTTCATCGTGGACTCGGCGCATCGCCTGGACCGGGAACGCATCGACGCGTGACGAAGCGCGCAGCCGGGGCGGACGTCAGCGGAGCGTGAGTTCGGGGCGGGCGGAGCGTGAGGAGCGCGTCCACAGGGCTCGACGCGTGACGACGCGCGCAGCCGGGGCGGACGTCAGCGGAGCGTGAGTTCGGGGCGGGCGGAGCGTGAGGAGCGCGTCCACAGGGCTCGACGCGTGACGAAGCGCGCAGCCGGGGCGGACGTCAGCGGAGCGTGAGTTCGGACGGGCGGAGGTCAGGCCGGGCGCACGGCGTACAGCGTCTCCGCCCCCGGCGCCTTCCCGCACGAGGCCGGGGGAGTGGGGACCTTCCGCGCGGTGACCACGACCGGCCAGGAGCGCCCGTCGCGATGGCGCACGACGTACGACGTCTCCGTGCGAGACCCCAGCCGCCCCCGCAGCCGCGCGAGCAGACCGTCGTCGGCGGGCGTGACCTGCAGCGCGGCGGACGAGGTCTCCCCGATGGTCCCGCGGATGTAGGCGTCGGCGGCTTGGGCGGCCGGCTCCAGGTGCGCCAGCCCGCGCAGGTGGCCGCCGGCCAGCACGACCTCTGGCAGCGAGCCGACCCGGGCGGCGTCCAGCGCGGCCACCGCGACCGGCCCGTCGAGCCGGCCCAGCATGGCTCCGGTCGGCAGGATCAGTCCGGTCGGGGCGAACCGGTGGCCGCCGGTGTGCGTGCATTCCCAGACGGTGGCGCCGCGCTGCCCGGCGGCGTATCCGGCGACCGCACGGCCGCGTTCGGCGCAACACCGGTCCCGCTTGCCATTGGTGCAGACCAGCAGCAGGGGATCGGGGCAGGGTTCGAGATCGGGCAGAGCCGCCCGCACGGCGGCCTGGTCACCGCCGGCGATCTGGGCCCACGGCAGGTCCACGAGGGCGGACGGGTCGGCGATGAGCCCCTGCAGCAGCCAGGGTCGGCCGGTCGCCGCTCCGCCGGCCAGGTAAACCCGGCGCAGGGTGGTGCCGATGTCCTGGCGCCGGTCGCCGACGGCGCGGATCAGCAGCGGGCGGCCTCCGGCCGACCGGGTGGCGGCGTCCAGCGCCGCCCCGACCGCCGGGTCGAGCCGCGATTCGACCAGCGCGTGCACCCCCCACGGACCGGGCTGCTCCACGCAGACCCAGAACGCGGTCCGCGCCGCCGAGCCCCACAGGGGGGCCGCCAGCCGGTCCCACTGCCGCGAGCACGGTTCCCGCCCGGGCGCCGCGCCGTTAGCCGCGCCGGACGCCGCCGCGGCCGGCACCGGGGGCTGGGGCTGCGCGGTCACGGCCCCACCGTACGCCGCGCGCCGAATCCGCCGTCGTCCGGCGCCCAGTCCCGCGGCCGCGGCCCGGCGCGGTCTGCGGCGAGCACCGTGCGCGCCGTCGGCTCGTCGATGACCAGGTCGGTCACGGCCCCGGAGCGCAGCGCGCCCAGCGTGCTGGCGGCCCGATGCCGCCCGGCCACCACGCACACCCGGCGGCCCACCCCCGCCAGCACGGCCGGGCTCGGGCCGGAGGCGCGGGAATTGGTCGGGATGTCGGCGTAGCTGCCGTCGGCGCGCAGCAGCACCGTGCAGATGTCGCCGACCGCGCCCTGCCGCAGCAGGTCGGCCATCTCCTGGGCGCTGAGGTAGCCCTCGGCGTAGACGTGCGACATGACCGGCCCGGCGAACGATCCGACGCCGAAGATCGCCACGTCCAGACGCGCCTGAAGGTCGAGCACCCGGCGTACGGTCCGCTCCCGCCACAGCGCGTCCCGCGTGGTCGCGTAGTCGAAGAACGCCGGGACCGGGAAGTAGTGCACGGGCGCGTCGAACGCCGCGCCGAACCGCGCGAGGACCTCCCCGGCGTAGCCGACGCCGGAGCTGGAGGTGCTCGCCGCCCCGTTCAGCTGCACCACGGCGCTGCCGCGGGTCGGGCGCGGGACGAGCCGCGCGGCCACCGCGCTGACCGTGGTGCCCCACGCCACGCCCAACGTGGTTTCGTCGCCCATCAGGTCGCCGACCAGGGCGGCGGCCTGCCGGGCGACGGCGTCGAGCTGGCCGCCGGGGGTGGCGGACTCGCGGGAGGGTACGACGTGCGCGGTGACCCCGAAGGTGTCGGTGAGATCCTGCGCCAGCCGGGTCGGGGCCTGCTCCGGCGGGGTCAGCGTGATCCGCACCAGCCCACTCTCGCGAGCCTCCCGCAGCATCCGAGACACCGTCGAGCGCGACACCCCGAGCCGTGCGCCGATGGCGGCCATCGTCTCGTCCTGCAGGTAATACCGGGTCGCCGCCTCGAACAGGGCCTCTCGTCCGTGCATGGCGCCAGCGTAGGGCTGCACGTTCGTGCATGCCACTTGCCCTTTCGTTCAGACCGGGGTCATTGTGGTGATTCAGACAGCACGTCAGCGGCGCCACGGCGCCCCGACGGCGCGATGATGGGAGGGGACGCCTGGTGGCGCCCGAGGAGGAGCGGACCATGAGCACGGCCCTGACGAGACAGTCCCGGGAGCGGGCCCTGGCGGCGATGGCGGACGACCAGGGGGTCGACGTTCTCGTGGTGGGCGGCGGCGTGACGGGGGCCGGCATCGCGTTGGACGCGGCGACCCGCGGCCTGCGCACCGCGATCGTGGAGGCCCAGGACTGGGCCGGCGGCACCTCCCAGTGGTCCAGCAAGCTCGTGCACGGCGGGCTGCGCTACCTCTACAACTTCGACTTCGCCCTGGTCGCCGAGGCCCTCAAGGAGCGGGGACTGCTGCTGGAGCGCACCGCGCCGCACCTGGTGAAGGCGCAGTCCTTCCTGTGGCCGCTGAAGATGCCGGTCATCGAACGCAGCTACAGCGCGGTGGGCGTGGGAATGTACGACGTCCTGGCCCAGATCGGCGGGGGTGGCCGGCGCAACGTCCCGCCGCAGAAGCACTTCAGCAGGAAGGGCGCCAAGCGACTCTTCCCCGGGATCCGCGACGACGCGCTGGTCGGGGCCATCCAGTTCTACGACGCCCGCGTGGACGACGCCCGCCTGGTCATCGACCTCGTGCGCACCGCCGCAGGGTTCGGGGCCCTCGCGGCCAGCCGGTCCCAGGTGGTCGGTTTCACCAAGGACGACCAGGGCCGGGTCGTCGGCGCCACGATCCGCGACCTGGAGAACGGCCGGGACCTGCAGGTGCACGCCAAATACGTCATCAACGCCACCGGGGTGTGGACCGAGCAGACCCAGGACCTGGTGCGCGACGACGCCGGCTTGCGGGTGCTCGCCAGCAAGGGCATCCACATCGTGGTGCCGAAGGACCGCATCGACGGCTCGACGGGCATCTTCCTGCGCACCGAGAAGTCCGTGCTGTTCATCATCCCGTGGCCGCGCTATTGGGTGATCGGCACCACCGACACCGCCTGGCACGAGGACCTGGCCCACCCCGTGGCGACGGCCGCCGACATCGACTATGTGCTCGACCATGCCAATTCGGTGCTGGCCGATCCGCTCACCCGCGCCGACATCATCGGCACCTACGCCGGGCTGCGGCCGCTGCTGCAGCCCAAGACCAAGGACGACGCCTCCTCGGCCAAGGTCAGCCGAGAGCACACCGTCACCGAGGTCGCGCCGGGCATGTGCGCCATCGCCGGGGGCAAGCTCACGACGTACCGCGTGATGGCCCAGGACGCGGTGGACTTCGCCGTCACCCACCTGTACGGCGAGGCGGGGGTCTCCGATCACCCCTGCGTGACCAGCCAGATTCCGCTGGTCGGCGCGGCTCGCTACCGCGGGGTCCAGGCCCGCCGACGCCAGATCGCGGCGGAGCGCGGCTGGGAGGTGGCGCGGGTGCAGCATCTGCTGGATCGCTACGGCGACGAGATCGACGTGCTGCTCGACATGATCGACGCCGACCCGACGCTCGGGCAGCCGATGGCGACCGCGCCGGCGTACCTGCGGGCCGAGGCCGCCTTCGCCGTCACCCATGAGGGGGCGCTGCACCTGGAGGACATCCTGCGCAAGCGCATCCGCCTCGACTACGAGACCCGCGACCGGGGCGCCTCCAGCCTGGAGGAACTGGGCGCCATCGTGGCGCCGCTGCTGGCCTGGGATGCCGAGCGGACCGCCGCGGAGATCGCGTCGTACCGGGCCCGGGTGGCCGGGGAGGAAGCCGCCGAGCGCGAGCGCTCCGACGCCGCCGCCAGCGCGGCGCGCGCCGCCGTGCCCGATCTCGTGCCGATGGTCGCCTGAGGCACGGTCTCGCTTGGGGCGGTACGGCGTGCCGCCGTGCCAGGCTTGGGCCATGTCGGAGAAGAAGTACGTCCTGGCGATCGACCAGGGCACCACCAGTTCCCGGGCGATCCTGTTCGACCAGGGCGGTCAGATCGTCTCCACCGGCCAGCTCGAACACGAGCAGATCTTTCCGCGCGCCGGCTGGGTGGAGCACGATCCGGAGGAGATCTGGCGCAACGTCCGCGAAACCGTCGCGCAGGCGCTGGCGCGGGCCGAGGCCAACAACGACGACATCGCCGCCGTCGGCGTCACCAATCAGCGGGAGACGGCGGTGGTCTGGAACCGCCGGACCGGCCGCCCCATCCACCACGCGATCGTGTGGCAGGACACGCGCACGCAGCGGCTGTGCGAGACGTTCGCCGGCCGCGAGGGCGCGGACAAGTACAAGGCCGTCTGCGGGCTGCCGCTCGCGACGTACTTCTCCGGACCCAAGATCCGCTGGATCCTCGACAATGTCGAGGGTGCCTGGGAGCAGGCCGAGCGGGGCGACCTGCTGTTCGGCAACACCGACTCCTGGGTGATCTGGCAGCTCACCGGCGGGGTGCACGGGGGCGTGCATGTCACCGACGTCACCAACGCCTCCCGGACGATGCTGATGGACCTGCGGAGCCTGTCCTGGGACGAGGGCATCTGCGCCGACATGGACATCCCCCTGCGGATGCTGCCGGAGATCCGGTCCTCCTCAGAGGTGTACGGCGTGGGCCGGGCGCAGGGTCTGCTTGCTGGAGTTCCCATTGCGGGCGACCTGGGCGATCAGCAGGCGGCCACGTTCGGGCAGGCCTGCTTCGCCAAGGGCCAGGCGAAGAACACCTATGGTACCGGCAACTTCATGCTGCTCAACACCGGGCAGGAGCCCGTGGTCAGCAAGAACGGGCTGCTGACGACGGTCTGCTATCAAATCGGGGAGCAGCCGCCGGTGTATGCCCTGGAGGGGGCCATCGCGGTCACCGGCTCGCTGGTGCAGTGGCTGCGCGACAACCTCGGGCTCATCGGCAGCGCCGCCGAGGTCGAGACGCTGGCGGCGACCGTCTCGGACAATGGCGGCGCCTACGTCGTACCGGCGTTCTCGGGGTTGTTCGCGCCCTATTGGCGCAGCGACGCGCGGGGCGCCATCGTCGGGCTGACTCGTTATGTCAACAAGGGGCATCTGGCGCGGGCGGCCCTGGAATCGACCGCCTATCAGAGTGCCGAGGTCATGGCCGCGATGATCGCCGACGCCGCCGACCAGGGTGTCGAGCTGTCGGAACTCAAGGTTGACGGCGGCATGACGGTGAACGACACGCTGATGCAGTTCCAGGCCGACGTGCTCGGGGTGCCCGTGGTCCGGCCGAAGGTGGCGGAGACGACGGCGTTGGGGGCCGCCTATGCGGCGGGCATCGCGGTCGGCTTCTGGGCCGGCGAGCAGGACGTGATCGACAACTGGGCGCAGGATCGGCGCTGGGAGCCGCAGATGGAGGGCGCCGAGCGGGATCGGCTGATGCGCAACTGGCGCAAGGCGGTCACCAAGACCTTCGACTGGGTCGACGACGACGTGGAGTGACCGACGTGGTGTGATCGACGTGGAGTGACCGCGGCGGCGGGGGCCGTCAGACTGCTCTGTTCACCGGTCGGCGTCCTGCGGTCGCTCGCTGCCGGCGAAGTAGAGGAATCGGCAGCTGCCGAAGCGCAGTTCGTCCCCCTGGTGCAGCGCCACCCGGTCGACCATGACGTTGTTGACGGAGGTGCCGTTGAGAGACCCGCCGTCGAGGATGTCGTAGCCGTCGTCGGTGCGGACCAGCGTCGCGTGGTGCCGCGACACCGTCCCGGAGGACAGCCAGATCGGGCAGTCCTCGCCCCGGCCGACCTGGACTTCGTCGCGCCAGATGAGGACCCGCGAGCCGATGGTGGGCCCGCCGATCCCGACGAGCATCGCGGTGCCCCCGCGCAGGTCGGTGACGGCGGCGATGTCGTCGGCCGTGAGGTGATAGGCCTCGGCCAGCCGTCCGGCCAGCCAGGACTGAGTCGGGTACTCCTCGTTCGGTTGGGCGGCTGCGTGGACCATCGGACGGCTCGCTCTCGCGGGTCACGGATCGAGTGGATCCGTTCAGTATGTGCCTCGACGCGTCCGCGGGCCAGGGGCGCCGGGCTCGGGGCGCCCGGGACGACGGGCTGCGGCGGCCGAGGATGCATCCGGCGGCGCAGGGTTGGGGTCGTGATAGCAGCCCCAACCCTGCAACGACACCTGCATTCTTGAGCGCCGACCGCCGCCGGGGCCGTGCGCGCGGCCACCGCGGCGCTGCGCGTCCTGGGCACCACGGTTGACGTCGTCCGCTGCGCCATGGACCGCAGCCGGCAGCCCGGCGGTCCGCTCACCCCACCTCGGACTCGAGACTCACGCCAGGGTCGCTGCGAGTCGGTCGAGGAAGGGAATCTGGCCGGACACCAGGGCGATCCGAGCGGCGTCGAGCGGAGTCCACTGCGCCCGGTCGACCTCGGGGAAGCTCTGCCGTCGCCCGGACCGCGGCGGCCACTCCATCTCGAAGGTTCCCGGCACCGCGAGTGTCAACGTGGCGGGCGCCTCGACTGCCCACGCCGTGATGACCTTGCCGCTTGTGGTGCGGACCGTGCCCAGATCCAGCCAGTCACCGGTCGGGGCCGGGGCGCCGGTCTCCTCCAGAAACTCCCGCTCGGCCGCGGCCCTCGGGTCTTCCTCGCCCGCGACGTACTCGCCCTTCACGATCGACCAGCCACCCGCGTCCTTCTTGGCCCACAGCGGCCCGCCCATGTGCGCGATGAACACGAGCAGCTCGCCGTCGCTGCCGCGGCGGTAGGGCAGCAGCCCCGCGCTCGTCCTCGTCACGCCGGGGAGACTACTCCCGGCCGATCTGCACCGCGTCGCCGAAGTCGTCAGGGTCGTAGTCGCTGCGGTCGACCTCCGGGTGCGGGCGGTGTCGCGGGGGGTCCTCGTCCAGGTCGAAGAGCGCATCCCCGGTGGCGAGGCCGGGTGCGAGGCGGGGCGCGGGTCGGTTGCCGCCATTGGAGTGGCGGGTACCACTCGTGCCGCCCGTACCGCGCGGACCCCCCGACCGGTCTGAAGCACCTGAGCCGACCGTTCCCCCCGATTGGCCCGACGCGGCGACACCACCGACGCTCCCCAGATCACCAGTGCCAGCGCCGTCGCCGCCGGGGCCATCGCCGCCGGGCCCGGGGCCGGGCGGCGCGTCGTTCCAGGGGCCGTCCCCGTACGCACCTGCCACGGCCGCGATCGGTGCTGTGGCGGGCACACCGGAGCCGTCCCGCCGGCCCGCCTCCGTCGGCAGCGGCACCGCCACGCCGTTCGCGGCGGCGGCGCGCGCGGGGGTGCCGCCGGCCCAGCCGAGCAGCAGCCGAGCCTCGCCGCGCAGGAACCGGTGGCAGCGGACGCCGCCGGTGGCGCGACCCTTGGCGGGGTACTCGGCGAAGGGGGTCACCTTGATGGAGCCGGCCTCCGTGCCGGGCAGCGCGTCACCAGATCCGGCGATCGTGACGACCACGGGCTCGTCCCGGTCGGGGTTGACCGCGCCGAACCAGATCGCCTCGTCGCGCGCGCCGAGCTTGATGCCCGCCATGCCACCCGCGGCCCGGCCCTGAGGCCGCACCGCCTCGGCCGGGTAATGCAGCAGCTGGGCCTCTCGGGTGACGAACAACAGGTGCTCCTCGCCCGTCGAGAGCTCCACCGCGCCGACGACCCGGTCGCCGTCTCGCAGCGTGATGCACTCCCAATCGGGGCGTCCCGGATAGTCGCAGGTCACCCGCTTGACGACGCCCTGAGCGGTGCCCAGGGCCAGACCGGGCGACTCGGGTGCTAGCGACAGCAAGCACAGCGGTCGCACCGTCGCGGGCAGGTCCAGGAACGCCGACAGGGGCGCGCCCCCGGACAGATTCGGGGCATCGTTGGTCGGCGGCAGGGCCGGCAGTTCCAGGCAGGACAGCCGGATCACCCGGCCGGCCGATGTCACCACGCCGACCTCCCCGCGCGCCGTGGCCTTCACCCGCGAGACGACCGCGTCGTGCTTCGCCCGCCCACCCGAACCCGACAGCGGCGCATCGGTACTCGTCCGCGCCAGCAGGCCCGTCGAGCTGAGCAGCACCCAGCACGGGTCGTCGACGACCTCCAGGGGCGTCGCGGACGCCTTCACGGCTACCCCGGGGCCTTCGAGCAGCACGGTCCGGCGTGGCGTGCCGTGCGCCTTCGCCACCTGGGCCAACTCGTCCGAGACGAGCCGCTTCAGCACCGCCGGGTCGTCGAGGATCGCCCGCAGCCGGGCGATGTCCTCGATCAGCTCGGCCCGCTCCTTGTCGAGCTCGATGCGCGAGAACTTCGTGAGCCGCCGCAACTGCAGCTCGAGAATGTAGTTCGCCTGGGCCTCGCTCAGCGTGAATGCGGCGATCAGCCCTGCCCGGGCCGCCGCCGTGTCATCGGCCGCGCGGACGATCCGGATCACCTCGTCGATGTTGAGGATCGCCAGAAGCAGGCCCTCGACCAGGTGCAATCGGGTCTCGCGGCCGGCCAGACGGTACGCCGTGCGGCGGCGTACGACGTCGGTGCGGAACTCGACGTACACCGTGAGCAGCTCCCGCAGCCCCAGCGTGCGGGGCTGCCCGTCGACCAGGGCCACGTTGTTGATGCCGAAGCTGTCCTCCATCGGGGTCAGCCGGTAGAGCTGGTCCAGTACGGCGTCTGGGTTGAAGCCGTTCTTGACCTCGATGACCAGCCGCAACCCCTTCTTGCGGTCGGTCAGGTCCTTCAGGTCGGAGATGCCCTGCAGCTTCTTGCCCTGGACCAGGTCCTTGATCTTGTCGATCACCTTCTCGGCGCCCACCAGATAGGGCAGCTCGGTGACGACGATGCCCTTCTTGCGGGGCGTCAGCGCCTCCACCCGCGCGGTGGCCCGGGTCCGGAAGGTGCCGCGCCCGGTCTCGTAGGCCTCGCGCACCCCGTCCAGGCCCACGATCAGCCCGCCGCCGGGCAGATCCGGGCCGGGAACGAAGCGCATCAGTTCGTCGAGCCCGGCGTCCGGGTGGTCGATGAGGTGCCGGCACGCCCCGATGACCTCGCCGAGGTTGTGCGGGGGCATGTTGGTCGCCATCCCCACCGCGATGCCGGAGGCGCCGTTGACCAGCAGGTTCGGGAAGGCGGCGGGGAGTACGTCGGGCTGGCTGAGCGTCTCGTCGTAGTTGGGCACCAGGTCGACGGTGTCTTCGTCGAGCGTGGCCGTCAGCAGCATGGCGGCGGCGGCGGGACGCGCTTCGGTGTAGCGGCTGGCGGCCGGACCGTCGTCCAGCGAGCCGAAGTTTCCGTGCCCGTCGACCAGGGGGAGCCGCAGCGAGAACGGCTGGGCCATCCGGACCAGGGCGTCGTAGATCGCGGTGTCGCCGTGCGGGTGGTACTTGCCCATGACCTCGCCGACGATCCGCGAGGACTTCACATGCGGCCGCTCGGGACGCAGGTTGAGCTCCGACATCCCGTAGAGGATTCGCCGCTGGACGGGCTTGAGGCCGTCGCGCGCGTCCGGCAGGGCGCGGCTGTAGATGACCGAATAGGCGTATTCCAGGAACGCCCCCTGCATCTCCTCTTCGACGTCGATGTCGACGATCCGCTCGGCGACCTCGCCGTCGTCGGGGGGAGTGGGGCGTCTGGCCATGGGCGGGTGGATCTCCTGGACTGCGGGGGTGCGGTGGTGGTGCGGGGCCGAGCGCCGGCGTACGCCGTGGGGGCGGGCCCGCCGACACCGTACCCGGAGCCCGCGCGCCCCGTGGTCGCGCACCGATCGGCCCCCGCGCCGGTGTAGCCCAACCGGCCGCAGCCACGTGGATTCGGCCTCGACGCCGTCGCGCTTCCCCGCTGGACGACGTCGTGGCCGATAGTTCATCCTGCCTCACCGGGACCGGCGGCCCGCCGCGCCACGCCGAACGTCGAGCGCCGCCGTCAGTGCCGCAGCATCCGCAGCGCGGGCATGTCCCACGTGGCTCAGGGGTCGGCGGCCAGGCGCAGGGCTTCGGCGACGGCGAGTTCGGGGGAGGCCAGCACCGGTACTCCGTAGCGGGACCCCGTCGGGTCGGCCAACGTGGCCATGCTCGCCTGCGCCAGCACGATCGCGTCCGGCAGCTGCGTCCGAGCGCACGTCGCGACGGACCGGTCGACCGCGGCGAGATATCCCGCAAGGTCGCCGGCCTCGAAGAGCGGCCAGGCATCGGGCGGGCCGGTCACGTCGATCGCGATCTCGTCGCCGTCCCCGGCGGCACAGTCGGCCAGCAGCGCCCGGATGGCTGCGGCGGCGGAGCTCAGCGCCGCTACGACGACGACGTACGGTGTGGCGCTCGGCCACCTCAGCCGACCCTCGACCGCAGCGGAAGCGGCCCGCTCTCGGGCCACCGCCACAGCGAGCCGCGCCACCGGACGGTCGACCCGCACGAGCGGCACGGTTCGTCCCCCGATGACCACGGGCGGCAACGCGTCGACGTATGGTCCCAGCGTCGAGCACGTCACCAGCACCACCCGGCACCGCGACGCAAGGTCGGTCACGGACTCGGTCACCACGGCCCGTACGGCGTCGCGCTCCGTCGTGACCCGCGGTATCGGTCCCGGGGCGTGTGCCTCGGCGACTCGTGCCCGCGCCAGCAGCTCCTCCCGGACGGCGTGGGCCCCGGTTGCCGTCGGGTCGAGGCGCCGCAACAGTGCCCCGAATGCCTCGACGTGCGCGGACGCGGTGTGCAGGAAGCCGAGCGTCGCCTGCTCTCCGTCCCCGGATCCGATGGTCGTGACGGTGCTCATCGTCGGGTCCTCGGCGCGTGGGGGTAGGCCCTAGCGCGGGGGCATCCGCAGCGCGCCGTCCATGCGGATGACCTCGCCGTTGAGCATCGGGTTGTCGATGATGTGCGCGACGAGGGAGGCGAACTCGGTCGGCTTGCCCAGCCGGCTCGGGTGCGGCACCATCGCGCCGAGGCTGGCCTTGGTCTCCTCCGGCAGCCCGGCCATCATCGGCGTCTCCATCGTGCCGGGTGCCACGGTCATCACGCGGATTCCCTTGTCGGCGAGGTCGCGCGCCGCCGACAGGGTGAGCCCGACGATGGCGCCCTTGCTGGAGGCGTAGGCGGCCTGGCCGACCTGGCCGTCGTACGCCGCGATGCTGGCCGTCATCACGACCACGCCGCGGTCGCCGTCGACGGGCTCGTTGCCGGCCATCGCGGCGGCGGCGAGGCGTAGCACGTTGAACGTACCGACCAGGTTGATGTCGATGACCGTGCGATAGGCGTCCAGGGCCAGCGGGCCCTTCTTGCCCAGGACCCGACCTGGGGTCGCGACGCCGGCGCAGGTCACGGCGATGCGCAGGGTGCCGAGCCGGGCGGCGGCGTCGATCGCCGCCTGCACCTGGGACTCCTCGCGAACGTCGGTGGGGGAGAAGACGACCCGTTCGCCCAGCTCCGCGGCCAGGGCCTCACCGGGGGAGCTCGGCAGGTCGAGGATCACGACGCCGCAGCCGGCCGCAGACAGGCGGCGCACGGTGGCCTCGCCGAGGCCCGACGCCCCTCCGGTGACGATCGCGACGGTGTCGGGGGTGATGTGCATGGAGCTCTCCTGGTTCGGGGGCCGGGCGTGGACTGCTGGTCACGCTAGCGGGCCGGAACGGCGAACCGGAAGATCGGGGCCGGGGCATGCGAGAAGGGGCCGACACGGCGCAGGTCGGCCCCTTCTCTGAGGGTGGTGCTTCGGGGCTAAGACGCCCCGTCGTGCTCAGGCCTCCACGGCGGCGAGGATCTCCTGGATCTCCTCCGGCGAGGTGGCCGCCTCCAGACGGGCGACCTGGTCGTTGTCCAGGAAGACCGTCGCGAGCTTGGACAGCAGGGTCAGGTGGTCGTCGCCGGCACCCGCGATGCCTACGACGAAGCTGACCGGGTTGCCGTTCCAGTCGACCGGCGTGGCGTAGCGCACGAAGGACATCGCGGTCCGGCGGATCGAGCCCTTGGCCTCGTTGGTGCCGTGCGGGATGGCCAGCAGGTTGCCCATGTACGTCGAGACCGACTGCTCCCGCTCGTGCATGGCGGCGACATACGTCGCGTCCACCGCGCCCTGCGCGACCAGCAGGTCACCCGCCTCGGTGATGGCACTATCCCGGTCGGCGGCCGTGCCAGCCAGACGGATGCCCTCGCGGCCCAGGACGCCGGGCTGCTGCCCGGTCGCGGCGTGGCCGCCGGCGCTCGGCGTACCGCTGGGCTCGGCCGCACTGGCCACCCCCGCCGTGCTCGCGGCAGCGCCTGCGGTGCTCGCGGCATCGCCCGTCGCGCCGGTGTTGGTGCGGCTTAGCAGGTCGACGATCTCGTCGTAGCGCGGGCTGTTCATGAAGTTGTCCACCGAGACATGCACGGCCGACTCGGTGCGCTGCCGGGCCCGTTCGGTGAGGTCCTGGTGGGTGACCACCAGGTCGAAGGTGTCGGTCAGGTTGGCGATGGACTTGTTGACGACGGTGACCTCGGGGTGGCCCGCGGCCTGGATCTTGCGGCGCAGCACCGAGGCGCCCATGGCGGAGGAGCCCATGCCGGCGTCGCAGGCGAAGACGATCTGGCGGATCGGGCCGGCGTGGACCGCGACCGCGGCGGGCGCCAGAGTCGCCGAGGCCAGCGATTTCTTGCCCTTCATCGATTCCATCGAGGAGGTGGCCGCGGCCAGATCGCCCTCATCGCCGGACCGGTCGGTCTTGAGCAGGAAGGCGGCGATCGCGAAGGTCACTCCGGTCGCGACGGCCACCGACATGATGACCCCGATGTAGGAGTCGGTCGCGGTCTGCAGCAGCACGGCGATGATCGATCCGGGGGCCGCCGGGGCGCGCAGGCCGGTGTGGAACAGCACGTTGGTGAAGACCCCGGCCATGCCGCCGGCGATCGTGGCCAGGAGCAGCTTGGGCTTCATCAGGACGTAGGGGAAGTAGATCTCGTGGATGCCGCCGAAGAAGTGCACGAGCGCGGCGCCGGGGGCCGAGGCGCGGGCGGTGCCCTTGCCGAAGACCATGTAGGCGAGCAGGATGCCCAGGCCGGGGCCGGGGTTGGCTTCGAGCAGGAAGAGCACCGACTTGCCCTGCTCCTGGGCCTGCTGGATGCCCAGCGGGGTCAGCACGCCGTGGTTGATCGCGTTGTTCAGGAAGAAGACCTTCGCCGGCTCGATGAACAGCGAGGTCAGCGGCAGCAACGAGTGGTCGACCAGGAACTGCACGGCGCTGCCGAGGGCTCCGACGATCGCCAGGACCACCGGGGCGAGGGCGAACATGCCGACGATGGCCATGACGGCGGCGATGATGCCGGCCGCGAAGTTGTCGACGAGCATCTCGAAGCCGGGCTTGACCCGGCCGTGCACGGACTGGTCGAACTTCTTCATGACCCAGGCGGTGAGCGGGCCCAGGATCATCGCCCCCAGGAACATCGGCGCCTCGTGGCCATTGGCCCAGGTGAAGATCGAGTTGCCGGCCTTGTCCACGGCGCTGGCGGCCAGGGTGCCGCTCGTGGGCAGGATAACGCCCATGACCGCGAAGGCGCCGACGACGCCGCCGCGGACGTCGTGAATGATCTTGCCGCCGGCGTAGGCGATCAGGATCGGCAGCAGGAAGTAGATGCTGGGGCCCACGATCGAGGCGATCTGGGCGTTGGGGAAGGGCCCGTCCGGGATGAACAGGGCCGTGATGAACCCCCAGGCGATGATCGCGCCGATGTTGGGCATGATCATGCTGCTCAGGAAGGTTCCGAACTTCTGAACGCGGACACGCGCGGAGGGCCGCTGCACATCCGAGGGGGCCATGGTGCTCGCCACCGCTTGGTCCTTTCGCCAGGATCTGCCTCATTGGAGATCTGTGGTTGCGTTTATAGGGGTCTGTTTCTGTGGTGTCAAGCCCGGACCGTTGACGAAACGGACTGAGTCGGGCACACTTCTGGGCAGATGACCCACAAAAGCAGACAACGGCGGCCCGTTCGGGCGTCGTCGCCCAGTGACAAAGGAGAACGCGGACATGAAGGCTCTTCGGTTCTATGCCCCCGAGGACGTCCGGCTGGAGGATGTGCCGGAGCCGGTGTGCGGCCCGACCGAGGTGAAGATCAAGGTGCGCAACTGCTCCACCTGCGGCACCGACGTCAAGATCCTGCACAACGGGCACGTGAACATCACGGGCGTGACGATCATGGGCCACGAGATCGCGGGGGAGGTCGTCGAGGTCGGCGCGCAGGCGCGGGGCGGGTTCGCCGTCGGTGACCGGGTTCAGGTGATCGCTGCGGTGCCGTGTGGCGAGTGCCACGAGTGCGCCAAGGGATGGATGGAGGTCTGCCAGAACCAGACCTCGGTCGGCTACCAGTACGACGGTGGCTTCGCCGAATACATGATCGTGCCCGAGCAGGTGCTCAAGGTCGACGGTCTCAACCACATCCCCGACAACGTCGGCTTCGATGAGGCCTCGGCGCTGGAGCCGTTCGCCTGCGCGATCAACGCCCAGGAGCAGCTCGGCATCGAGGAGGGCGACTTCACGGTCGTCTTCGGGGCCGGCCCGATCGGGTGCATGCACATCCGCATCGCCCGCGGCGTCCACAAGGTCGGTCCGGTCGTCCTCGTCGACATCAACGCCGAACGCCTGAAGATGTCGGCCGATGCCGTGCAGCCCGACCATGTCATCAACTCCGCGGAGGAGGACGTGGTCGCCAAGGTCATGGAGCTGACCGGCGGGCGCGGCGCGGACGTGGTCATCACCGCCACCCCCGCCAACATCACCCAGGAGCAGGCCATCGCGATGGCCGCCCGCAACGGGCGGATCAGCTTCTTTGGCGGGCTGCCCAAGACCAACCCGATCATCAACTGCGACAGCAACCTGGTGCACTACCGCCAGTTGCACATCCACGGCGCCAACGGCTCGGCGCCGCGGCACCACAAGGCGGCGCTGCACTACGTCTCCACCGGTCAGATCCCCGTCAAGGACCTGATCACGGCACGCCTCCCGCTGGAGCGGGCCATGGAAGCCTTCGACATCGTCGCCAAGGGCGAGGCGATCAAGGTCACCATCGAGCCCTGAGCCACCCCCTGACGGGCCCGTGCCCCGTGCCGCCCCCTGAGCCGCGGCGCACGGCCGCCCCCGACACCCCCGGCACCCACCCCTATGGGCGCCGGGGGTGTTCGGCGTCCCCGGGAATCTATCTTGATCTAGAATATCTTGATATCGAGAGATATTCTGGTGTCCATGAGTGACCTCACCGGCTCGGCCCAGCCGCCGCACCCGCTGCGCGAGCTGATCTGGCCCGTGTATGTGCCCTCGGTGATTTACGCCTCCGGAACCTCGGCCCTGCTGCCGGCCCAGATCGTGGTGGCGCTACAGCTGGGCTTCGACGCGGCGCAGGTGGCGCTGCTGGCGACGTGGGTGGGGGCCTTCGCGGTGCTCGCCTCGTTCGTCTCCGGCTATCTCATCGCCTGGTGGGGGGAACGCCGGGCGTTGGGGGTGAGCACGGTCGCCACCAGCGCGGCGCTGGCCGCCCTGGTGGTCGCCCTGGTCCTGGGCTGGGCGGGCGCGCCGGCGCTGCTGGTCGTCGCGATGACCGTGGTCGACCTCGGCGATGCCGTCTGGAGCATCGCCCGCCAGGGCCTGGTCGCCGACCACAGCCCCGCGCACCTGCGCGGCCGGGCCATGAACCTGTACGGCGCCAGCCAGCGCGCCGGCCGCGTCGTGGGCCCACTCATCGCGGCGGGGGCGATGGTGCTCGCCGGCCCCGCGATGGTCTTCGTGGCGGCGATCGTGCTGCTCGCTGCGGCGTACGGCGTCCTCGTCGCGCGCCTGCCCGCCCGGGGGGCCACCCCCGCAGCGAACGCGGCGAACGCGGCGACCGCGACCGGCCCGCAACAGGGGCGACCGGCGGCGATACGCGCGCTGTTCCTGCTCGGCGCGGGGGTACTGGTGCTGGCGGCGCTGCGCACGGGCAAGGAGACGCTGATCCCGCTGTGGGGCGTGGACGGGCTGGGGCTCGACGGCGCGCAGGTGGCCCTCATCATGGGCATCGCCTCGGGCATGGAACTCCTGCTGTTCTGGCCGGCGGGCCTGGCCATGGACCGCCTGGGGCGCGCCCCGGTCGTCGTAGCCGCGCTGGGCTGCATGGGGGTGGGCCTGATCGTGATGCCGCTGGGGTCGGCGACGGGGTGGTTCGTGGGTACGGCGATGGTGGTGGGCCTCGGCGACGGCATCGGGGCCGGGATCATCAAGACGCTCGGCGTCGACATCGCCCCGCAGCAGGCCCGGGCCCGGTTTCTGGGCTGGTGGCAGTCGGTGGCTTCGGTGGGTTCACTCCTCGCGCCCGCGCTGGCCGGCGCCATCATCGCCGTCGCCAGCCTCGGGGCGGCGCTACCGGTCTTGGGCGCGCTCGGCGTCGCGGGCGCGGCGTGGATGGCCGCCTGGACGCCCCGCCTCGTGCCCCGTCCGGGGCCGGTGCGGGGGCCGGGTCAAGCCGAGGGGCCGGGTCGGGGGCAGCGGCAGCCGCGCGCAGAACGGGCCGAGGCTGCCCCGGACCCAGCGTCCGGGACAGCCTCGCGATGACCTGTCCTGAGCATGGCCACAGGACTGGCCGCATCGAGCTCTAGAGCAGGTCCAGCAGTTGCGGCTCGACCAGCTGGAGCACCGCGGTGTGGGCGTCCTTCGCGGTGCGGGCCGCCACGGCGTACGCCGCCATCTGCTGGCACAGATGCAGGTCGTGCAGCCGCAGCGCGGCCCGCACGGCCTTGACCTTGCCCGGCGCCATGGACAGGCTCGACACGCCCAAGCCGACGAGCACCAGCGCCAGCAGCGGGTCGCCGCCGGCCTCCCCGCAGACCCCGATCTTCTTGCCGGTGGCGCGCCCGCCGTCGCAGGTGGCCTTGACCAGCTGCAGCAACGCCGGCTGCCAGGGGTCCAGCAGCGTGGCCAGCTCGCCCTGCATGCGGTCGGCCGCCATGGTGTATTGCTGCAGATCGTTCGTGCCGATGCTGGCGAAGTCCACGATCGAGAGCAGATGATCGGCCCGCAGCGCCGCGGCCGGCACCTCGACCATGACCCCGACGCTGGGCAGGCCGACGCCGCGGACCTTGGCCGCGAAATACTCGGCCTCCTCCACGGTGCCCACCATGGGCGCCATGACGCGGACGTCGGCCTTCGTGGCCTGGTACGCCGCGGCCAGCGCGTCGAGCTGGGTGTCGAGCAGATCCTCGCGGATCATGCCCAGGCGCAGGCCGCGCCGCCCGAGGGCCGGGTTCTCCTCGTGGCCGAGGTCGGCGAAGGACAGCGGCTTGTCGGCGCCGGCGTCCAGGGTGCGCACGACGATGCGTCGCTCCCCGAAGGCCTCGAAGACCTCGGTATAGGTCTTGGTCTGCTCGGCCAGCGTCGGCGCCGAATCCCGATCCAGGAAGAGGAATTCGGTGCGGAACAACCCGGACCCCTCCAGATCCTGGGCCGCAGCGGCCCGGGCGTCGTCGGCGGTGCCGATGTTCGCCAGCAGAGCCACCTTGTGGCCGTCCCGCGTCGAGCCCTCGCCCACCGACCCGGCGAGCGCGGCCGCGCGGCGCCGGGCCCGCTCGGCGAGCTGTTCCTGCTCGGCGGGCGTGGGGGCGACGATGACCTCGCCGACCCCGCCGTCGACCGCGAGCACGGTCCCGTCGCTGACCTCCTCGACGCCCTTGGCCTGAACCACGGCCGGAATGCCGAGCTGGGCGGCGAGGATCGCGGTGTGGCTCGTGGGTCCGCCGGCCGATGTCACGATGGCCAGCGTGGTGTCGGGGGTGAGCGTCGCGGTCTCGGCGGGTGCGAGGTCGTGGGCGACCAGGATCGAGGGGGCGACCAGCTCGGGCACGCCCGGCTCGTTGACGCCGAGCAGCCGGCAGATCGTCCGGTCGCGAACGTCGCGCAGGTCGGTGACGCGCTCGGCCATGTAGCCGCCGAGGCTCTCGAACATGGCGCAGTACTCCTCGACGGCGTCGTGTACCGCCCGGGTCACCCCGTGGCCGGCGCCGAGCTTGCCCTCGATCCCGGTCAGCAGCCCCGGGTCGCGAGCCATCATCGCGGTCGCCTGCAGCACCGGCCGGGCGTGCTCGGCCGCGCGGGGCAGGCGCGCCTCGAGCCCGCTGGCGACCTGCTCCAGCGCGGTCTTGACGCGCTCGCCGGCCGCCGCGGCGTCCGTCGTGGGCGGCTCGTCGGCGGAAAACCCGGGGGCCGGTCGCACCTGGACGACCGGCCCAGTCGCGGTTCCCGCCGACACCCCGATTCCATGCAGTACTCGGTGGGTGTCGGTCATGCTCACTCCTGACGGTCCTGGCCCGCCCGGGTGGCCCGGGACGTGCCGTGGAGGGTGTGGACGACCCCGCGGCGCGCGAGCATGCTCACTCCGCGTCGAGGTCGCGGGAGAGCAACTCGACCAGCGAGTCGAGCTTGGCGTCGGCGTCGTCGCCCTCGGCCGAGAGGGTGACCTCCTCGCCGTGCTTGGCGCCCAGGGCCATCACGGCCAGGATGCTGCGCGCGTCGACCGGGGCGCCGCCCGCCTTCGCGATCGTGACGGGCAGGCCGGTGGCCGTGGCGGCCTGGACGAACAGCGACGCGGGCCGGGCGTGCAGGCCGACGGACGAGGCGATGGTGACGGTACGGGTGGACATACGAACTCCTTTGTTCCAGAAGGGGTGGGTCGAGAACGTGCGGGCCGGGGGGATCGGGTGGTGATCCGCTCCGGATCGGTCAGGCGCCGGCGGACGCGCCGACGGTGCTGGTGGCCGAGACGACCTGGGTGTCGTCGGCCGTACGCCGTGCTCCGGCGCCCTTGAGCGCGACCACGACCACGGCGCAGATGACCATGCCGACGATCACGGCCACGAGGAACAACAGCCAGTTGTTGATGAGCGCGATCACCCAGATGCCGCCGTGAGGGGCACGCAGGGCGCTGCCGAAGGCCATGATGAGCCCACCGGTGACGGCGGAGCCGGCCATGGACGCCGCGATGACGCGCAGCGGGTCGGCGGCGGCGAACGGGATGGCCCCTTCGGAGATGAACGAGGCTCCGAGCAGCCAGGCCGCGCGGCCGTTCTCCCGCTCGGGCTCGGTGAACAGCCGCGGCCGCAGGGCGGTCGCGAGGGCCATACCGAGCGGGGCCACCATGCCGGCGCCCATGACGGCCGCCATGATCTTCATCTGCGGGGCGTCGGTCACGGCGGACGTGGCGACGGCCGTCAGGCCGGTGGTGGCGAACGTGTAGGCCACCTTGTTGACCGGACCGCCCAGGTCGAAGCCCATCATCAGGCCGAGGATGACGCCGAGCAGGATCGCGCTGGAGCCGGACATGCCGTTGAGGGCTTCGGTGAGCGCGTCCATCAGGGCCTTGATCGGCCGCCCGAGCAGCAGGATCATCAAGCCGCTCGTGACCAGGGTGGACAGCAGCGGGATGACGATGACCGGCATGACGCCGCGGACGCCGCGATGCACCTTCCAGCCGGCGATCCACTTGGCCGTGAACCCGGCGATGAAACCGGTCGCGATGCCGCCGAGGAAGCCGGCGCCCATGGTGCTGGCGATGGCGCCGCCGACGATGCCGGGCACCAGGCCGGGGCGGTCGGCGATACCGAAGGCGATGAAGCCCGACAGGATCGGCACGAGGAACCCGAAGGCGGAGGCGCCGATCAGGAAGAGCAGGGCCGCCCAGTGCATCCCATTGGCCGGGCTGAAGTCGGTCATCAGGTTCGTGACGCCCTCCTTGCCCCCGGTCAGCGCGTAGTTCGCCGTGACGTCGATCGCGCCGCGGTCGCCGCCGAAGATCTGGGCGAGCATGAAGCCGAGCGCGATGAGGATGCCACCGGCGGCGACGAACGGGATCATGTAGGACACGCCGGTCATCAGCCACTGGCGGATCTTGACGCCCACGTGCGCCTCGTCCGCCGCGGCCTTGCTGGCCAGGCCGGGGGTCGCCGCGGCCGGGGCGGCTGCGGCGGCCCCGCCCGACGCGCGCCGCTCGGCGGCCATCGCCGCGGCCTGGGCGATCAACGCCGGGCCGTCGCTGATGGCCTTCTTGACGCCCACGTCGATGGTCGGCTTGCCGGCGAATCGGCCGGCGTCGCGGACCTCGAGGTCGTGGGCGAAGATCACCGCGTCGGCCCGGTCGATCTCGGCCTGGCTGATCGGCTCCGAACCGGCGCTGCCCTGCGTCTCCACCGTCATCGTGTGCCCGGCTGACTTAGCGGCCTGCTCCAGGGCCTCGGCGGCCATGTAGGTGTGCGCGATCCCGGTCGGGCAGGAGGTCACCCCGACGAAGTGCAGGGGGCCCGCGGCGCCCGACGTACCGGCGGCTCCAGCACCCGCGGCACCGGTCTGGGCCTGCGCGGCCGCGACCGCCTGCGCGATGAGCGCGGGCGCGTCGCTGATGCCCTTCTTCACGCCCACGTCGACGGTGGGCTTGCCGGCGAACCGGCCGGCGTCGCGCACCTCGAGGTCGTGGGCAAAGATCACGGCGTCGGCCGCGTCGATGACCGACTGGTCCAGCGGGGCGGAGCCGGCCGAACCCTGGGTCTCGACGACCATCTCGTGACCGGCGGCCTTGGCCGCCTGTTCGAGGGCCTCGGCGGCCATGTAGGTGTGCGCGATGCCGGTGGGGCAGGACGTGACGCCAACGAACTTCATGCGTTCACCACCTGTTCGTCGATGATCGCCACGACCTCGTCGACGGTGCCGGCCTGACGCAGCGAGTTCTTGAAGTCGTCGCGCATCAGCTTGCGAGCGAGCTTGGCGAGGATGGCCAGGTGGTCCTCGCCGCCGCCCTCGGGAGCGGCGATGAGGAAGACGAGGGTGGCCGGACCGTCCTGCGCGCCCCAGTCGATGCCGGTGCCGGAGCGACCGAAGGCCAGCGAGGGCGTCGCCACGGCGGCGCTGCGGCAGTGCGGGATGCCGATCCCACCGGGCAGGCCGGTGGCCATGATCTCCTCGCGCTTGGTGACGTCGGCCAGGAACTGGTCGAGGTCGGTGACGCGGCCGGAGGACACGAGCGTCTCGGCGAGCGCGCGGGTCGCCTGGGCGCGGTCGCCCGTCGGCAGCTCGAGGATGACCTGTTGTGCGGTGATCAGGGACATGGGTGGGACTCCTTCTGCGAGAACGGCGTACGGCGCGGGTGGGCGGCATTGTGCCGCTCGGGGTCGCCGCTGCCTAGGGGGCGAGTTTCGGTGGAGTGTGTGACAGGGACGGATTAGTCGGTGAGCACCATGGCGGGGTCGGGGTCGGGGTCGACAACCGGGTTGATCTGCGCCACCTGGGCCGGGTTGGGCACCTCGCTACCGGGCAGGCCGACGGCCGCGGCGCCGAACGCCACGGCGGTGGCCAGCGCCTGCGCCGGGCTGTCTCCACGCCGGCTGGCCAGCAGGTATCCGGCCAGCGTGCAGTCGCCGGCACCCACCGTCGACAACGGTTGGGCGACCGAGGCGATGGCGTGCGTGACGGTGTCGCGGGTGACGAGCACGGCGCCGTCCCGCCCGAGACTGACCAGGACCTCGCCGATGCCGCCGGCGATCAGGTCGCGGGCCGCCTCGACGACGGCCCCCAGCGTGTCGAGATCGCGGCCGACCAGCTCGCCGAGTTCGACCCGGTTGGGCTTGATGAGGTCTGGACCGGCGGGGATGGCCAGCGTCAGCGGAGCCCCCGAGGTGTCGATCGCGACCCGACCGCCCCGCTCGTGAACGCGCCGCACCAGGTCGCCGTACACCCCCTCGGGCATCCCGGGGGGCAGGCTCCCGCACCCGACGACCCAGGACAGCGGGGCGTCCGAGATGTCGGTGACCTTGGCCAGCACGGCCTCGACCTCGTCCGGGTCGAGGGTGGGCCCGAGCTCGTTGATCTTCGTCGTGGTGCCGTCGGGCTCAACGAGGGCGACATTGGCCCGGATCGCGCCCCGGATGGGCACGGTGCAGACGGGGGTTCCGGCGGCCTCCAGCAGTTCCAGCATCATCCGGCCGTGGCCGCCGCCGATCGGCAGGATGGCCGTCGTGGCGGCGCCGTTGAGCGCCAGCGCCCGCGAGACGTTGATGCCCTTGCCGCCGGGATCCATCCGGGTGTCGGTGGCGCGCTGCACGGCGCCTCGGGTCAACGCCGCGACCGTGATCGTCCGGTCCACGCTGGGGTTCGGGGTGAGGGTAAGGATCATGTCAGGACCACCTCCGGGCCGGTGGCCCTGATCTCGTCGAGGACCTCGGGGTCGATGCCCGAGTCGGTAATGAGCACGTCGATATCGGCCAGGGAGCCGAATTTGGCGAAGTGCGCGGCGCCGACCTTGCTGGAATCCGCCAGGACCACGACCTGCGCGGCGGCCGCCATCATGGCCTGCTTGGTCGCGGCCTCGGCCTGGTCGGGCGTGGTGAGGCCGGCTGTCAGCGACAGCCCGTTGGTGCCGATGAACGCGACGTCGATGTGCACATCGCGCAGGGGGCCCAGGCCCCAGGATCCGATCGTGGCCTGGGTGCGGCTGCGGACCCGGCCGCCGAGGACGAAGAGCGAAAGGTCCGGTCGCCGGGCGATCACCGCCGCGACGGGAAGACTGTTGGTGAGGACGTTCAGCTCGCCCTCGCGGGGCAACCCTTCGGCGACCCCGATCGTCGTCGTCCCCGCGTCGAGCAGGATGGTGCCGGCCTCCGGGACGAACGCGAGCGCGGCCTGCGCGATCCGCTGCTTGTCGGCGGCGCGGTGGCCGGACCGTACGTCGAGCGTGGGCTCGAACCCGAGTCGCTCGACGGCGACCGCCCCGCCGTGCACCCGCCGGACGAGTCCTCGACGTTCCAGGACCGTCAGGTCGCGTCGAACCGTCTCCGGCGTGACGTCCATCTCCTCGGCCAGGGCCGAGACCTCGATGCGGGTGGCGGCACGAGCGCGGCTCACGATCAGGTTGTGCCGTTCGTGCTGATGCATCCTCGCTCCGCTTCTCCCGCTCTGGTTCTGCTGAACGAATGTTACACTATCGGACACCAACGGACAGAGACAAGGCCCAAATTTCTTTGATTCGGGCGTGCCGAGGTGGCGGGTCGCCGTCGGCCAGATAGGCTGAGTCGAACGAACGGCCGGCATGCGAGCTGGGGGAATACGCGCATCCAGGCGGCGACCACGTGTGCCGGATGTCACCGCGACCCCGGGGTCAGGACGTTGACCACGCCTGCCGGGCACAGTGAGGATGTGGACTATGACGGACTCCGAAGGGGCCGTGACGCTGGCCGAGGCCGACGCGGACGTACCGACGGTCCGCACCGGTGCGCCTCAGGGGACCCGGGCGACGGACGACGAGTCGAGCGGCATCCCCGTGAACTACCCGAGCCGGTGGGAGGCCGATGTCGTCCTGCGCGACGGTTCGCTGGCCCACATCCGTCCGATCGTGCCGGCCGACGCCCGCCAGTTGCAGAGCTTCCACCAGGCGCAATCGGAGGAGTCCATCTACCTGCGGTTCTTCGCCCCGATCAAGGAACTCTCGGACCGGGACCTGCACCGCTTCACCCATGTCGACTACGACTCGCGCGCGGCACTGGTCGTGACCGTGCGGGGAAAGGTCATCGGGATCGGTCGCTACGACCGCCTCCAGGACGGCCGGACCGCCGAGGTCGCCTTCAACATCTCGGACGCCTTTCAGGGCAAGGGAGTCGGCTCGGTGCTCCTGGAGCACCTCGCCGCGGTCGCCCAGGAACACGGGGTGACCAGGTTCGTCGCCGACGTGTTGCCGCAGAACCGCAGGATGATGAAGGTCTTCACCGACGCCGGTTACGAGGTGAGCCATCACTTCGACGACGGCGTGATCGCCGTCGAGTTCACCATCGAGCAGACCGCCCGGTCGGCGGCCGTCAGCCTGGCCCGAGAGCACCGCGCCGAGGCCGAGAGCATGGCGGACGTGTTGCGACCGGAGGTCGTCGCGATCGTCGGGGTCAGCCGCCGACCCGATGCGATGGGGTCCCTCGTGCTGGACAACCTGCTCGACGGCGGCTTCACCGGCCGAGTGCACATCGTCAACACGGAGGTTCACCAGGTCCGCGGCCTGGCCGCCGCGCCGAAGGTCAGCGACATCGAAGACCAGGTGGACCTCGCGATCATCGCGGTGCGTGGCGACGCCGTCCTCGACGTCGTGCGGGACTGTGCCTCCAGCGGTGTCAAGGCCGTCTGCGTGATCTCCTCGGGCTTCGCCGAATCGGGCCCCGTCGGCGAGCAACGTCAGGCCGAACTGCGCGCCTTCGCGCGGTCCGCGGGGATGCGGGTCATCGGCCCGCTGTCCTTCGGCTTCGTCAACAACCACCCCGATGTCCTGCTCAACGCCACCATCGGCCGGGTCCATCCCTCCGTGGGCAATCTCGGCCTGTTCTCCCAGTCCGGGGCGCTGGGGATGGAGATGACCGCCTCGGCGTCACGGCGGAAGCTGGGACTGTCCACGTTCATTTCCGCGGGCAACCGCGTCGACATCTCCTGCAACGACATGCTGCAGTACTGGATCGACGACGACACCACCGAGGTGGTCGGCCTCTTCCTGGAGTCGATGGGCAATCCCCGCAAGTTCAGCCGCATCGCCCGACAACTCTCGCTGGTCAAGCCGGTCATCGGCGTCCACTCGGTGTCCCTGCGGTCGGTCGCTCCGGGGCACACCGTGCGCGCGGCCAAGGTAGCCCCGGCCGCCTTCGACGCCCTCCTGGAGCAGGCCGGGGTGATCCGTGCCGACAGCGTGCACTCCCTCATGGACATCGCCGAACTCGCGGCGCACCAGCCGCTGCCCCGAGGCGACCGGGTGGGCATCGTCGGCAACTCCGAGGGACTGAACAAGCTGGTCGTCGAGGCCGCCCTGGGACACGGCCTGAGGGTCGAGCACGAGCCGTGGTTCGTTCCGCTGCTCAGCGACGTGCGGTCGGTGCAGCGAGCCGTCGAGGAGGCCTTCGACTCGGCGGACGTCGACAGCGTCATCGTGGCGTTCAACCCGCCCATGCGGTCCTCCGACGAGATGATCGCGACCACCCTGGCGCACGCTGCCTGGCGCAAGGACAAGCCGGCCGTGGCCTCGTTCGTGGGGATGCGCGACGTCTCGATCGCGCTACGCCGGGCCGGTGAGCCCGGCCGGGAGCCGGGCGAGCATCTCCGCCGGATCATCCCCCTCTACAAGACGCCGCTCAACGGGGTTGCCGCGCTGGCCGCCGTGACCCGCTACGCGCTGTGGCGCGAGGCGGACCACGGCGAGATGGTGCGCCCGCCAGGGCTCGACCGCACTGCCGCGCACGCGCTGATCGACGCGGTGCTCGCGGACAGCCCCGAGGGCCGCGAACTGACCCAGGCGGAAACGATCGAGCTGCTCAGCGCCTACGGCATCGAGCTCTGGCCGACGATTCCGGTGGCCGACGCAGACGCCGCTGTCGCCGCGGCCGAACAGCTCGGCTATCCGGTGGTCGTCCGCTCCGTCGCCGAGGGCGTGCGCGATCTGCCCGGCTTCGTGGGCGTCCGGACGGACATCAACTCGGCCGCGGGCGTGCGCGACGCCCACGAGAGCATGTCCGCGCGGCTGTCCTCCTGGCGCGATCCGCAGCTGGTGGTCCAGCGCATGGCGAACCCCGGGGTGGCCACCGTGCTGCGCTCCCACGAGGACCCGCTGTTCGGGCCGGTGGTCAGCTTCGGAGTCACCGGTCCTCCCTCGGACGTGCTCGGCGACATCACGCACCGGATCCCACCGTTGAGCGATGTCGACGCCCGCGACCTGATCCTGTCGCTGCGCGCCGCGCCACTTCTGCAGGGTTATCGGGGTCAGGCACCGGCGGACCTCGAAGCGCTGCAGGACCTGGTGTTGCGTGTCGCCGCGCTCGCGGACGACACCCCCGATCTGGACTCCCTGGAGCTGATCCCCATCAATGCCTGGTCCGGTGGCGCCGACGTGCTCGGCGCGCGGGTCGTGGTCGCTCCCGCACCGCAGCGCAAGGACGCCGGGCGCCGGGCCATGACCTGATGCGTCAAGATGGCTCTATGAATCACGCAGGTCGCCCCGCCGGTGAGATGTCTCTGCCCGCCGATCTCCACCGCGGGATCGAGGATGCCGGCTACTACCCGGCTTTCGTCTGCGACGTCGTGGCCACGGCGATCGCGGGGGACCGGGTGATCGGCCACCTGGTCCACCAGGAGACGACCTTCGACCACGACACGGTCCGCCGGCACGTCACCGTTCTCGTCCTGACCCCTTCGCGGCTCGTCGTCGCGCACGCCGACGACCACGGCGAGGAGGACGGGCCCGTCACCACCGTCACCGCCACCACCGAGTCCGTGCCGCTGTCCGGAGTCCGGGGCGTCATGCTCACCCACGTCGTGGCCGATCCCGGGCACTACCGCCGGGGTGCCCTGGGGCACGAGGTGACCGTGACGATCGGCTGGGGCTCGGTCAGCCGGGTGGACCTGCTGCCCGCCACCTGCGGGGACCCCAACTGCGACGCCGATCACGGCTATGAGGGCACGCTCACCGCCGACGACATCAGTCTGCGCATCAGTTCGGTGGCCGACGGGGAGGGCAAGCTCCGCGAGGCCATGGTGTTCGCGCACGCGCTCCAGGCCGCCACCGCCCGCTGATCGCCCGATGACGGACCAGGAGCTGGGGTCGGCGCCGCGCCCGTCGTACGGATCCGGCGGTCTCGCGGGCGTCCTGCCCGCGGTGGCCGCCTCCCTCGGCGTCCCACGGGGTGCGGCCGAGGAACTCCTGGAGTTGCCGCCGGCCCGCGGCGCCGTGGTCGTGCTGGTCGACGGCTTGGGCTATGAGCTGCTGCATCGTCGCGGGGGGCACGCACCCTACCTGCGCACCCTGCTGAGTGGGGCGCACCGCCTCGATGCGGGTTTCCCCTCGACGACCGCGACGAGCATGGGGACGTTCGGGACCGGGCTGCCACCGGGATCGCACGGGCTGATCGGCTACGACGTCCTGCTGCCCGAGGCCGACCGGATCTTCAACGAGCTGAATTGGCGGCATGGGCCGGACCCGCAGGCCTGGCAACCTGCGGCGACGGTCTTCGAGTCGCTCGCGGCCCTGGGGGTGCCCAGCACCATGGTCGGGCCGGGCTATTTCGACGCCTCCGGGTTGACCCGCGCGGCCCTGCGTGGCGCCGCCTTCCGCGCCGCGGATGCGCCCTCGGATCGCGTGCCGGCCGTCCTGGCCGCGTTGGCGCGGGAGCCGCGGCAGCTGGTCTATCTCTATTGGGGCGAGGTCGACCGGGCCGGCCATGAACACGGCTGCGAGTCCCTGGCCTGGGGGGCGGCCGTGGAGGAGGCCGATGCCGCCATCCGGGTGCTGGCCAGGTCGCTGCCGCCCGGGGTGGCCCTCTATGTCACGGCCGATCACGGCATGATCGACATCCCGTTCGAGGACCGCATCGACCTCTCCACCGAACCTGACCTCGATCGCGGGGTGCGCCACCTCGGTGGCGAGCCGCGCGCCCCCATGCTCTATGTCGAGCCCGGGGCCACGGCTGACGTCCTCGCGGCGTGGCAGGCCCGGCTGGCGCCCAGGGCGCACGTCCGCACCCGTGAGCAGGTCATGGACGAGGGCTGGTTCGGGCCGGTGGCGGATCGCGTCGCGGCGCGGATCGGCGACGTCGTGGTCGCCTGCGTCGGCCGGGTCGCGGTCGTCGATCCCCGGCGGCACGGTACGACGTTGCTCTCGCTGCTCGGCCTGCACGGCTCCGTCACGTCACAGGAGGTGGCCGTCCCGCTGTTGCGGGTCGATCCGGCCTGAGCGGCCCACCGGGATCACTCCCGGCGGCCGCCGAACATGATGTCGTCCCAACTCGGGACGCTGGCTCGGCCCTTGGGTCGGCCCGCGCGGCGGGCAGCGGGGTCGGTCGCCTTCTGGGCCGCCGTTTGCCGGGCCGGCTTGGCGGCGAAGGCCTCCGGCACCTCCTGCGTGCCCGGAGCCGGCTCCACGTCCCGTGCTGCCTTCGGCGACGGTGCTGCCTTGGGCGACGGTGCTGCCTTGGGCGACGGTGCTGCCTTGGGCGACGGTGCTGCCTCGGCAGCGGGCGACACGTCGGCGGCCGGCGCGACCACGGGCTCGGGCGAGGTCGCCGCCTCCGGGGGGAGTCCGGCGGTCGGGGAGAGTCCGGCGGTCGGCGCGGGGGAGTCGGAGCCTGCGGACAGCGCCCCAGAACTCGGGTCCTCCACGGGGACGACCGAGTCTTCGTCCCAGGGCAGCTGGGGTTCGTCCGCCACTACGGCGACCGGCGGCTCAGTCGCGGCCTCGGCATATTCCGGCTCGCTGGGGTCCGCAGGCTCCACTTCAGACTCAGTCTCGCCCTGGGCGGCATCCGGCGTCGTCGGCCCCTCGGCGACGGCGGTCTCGATCCACTCCTCCTCGGCGAGCGCGGCGGACCCCGTCGCCTCGACCGGCGCGTCCTCGACCGGCGCGTCCTCGACCGGCGTGTTCTCGACCGGCGCGTCCTCGACCGGGTCCGGATCCAGAGCCCCGGGGAAGGCCGCGGGCCGGCGCCGCTTCGTCCGGGGCGGCTCGGTGTCGGCGCCGCCCCGTGCACCGGGCGGGCCGACTCGGGTGGCGCGCCGCGGCCGGGGCGGACGGGCCCGACGCGCGGCCTCGGCCGCCGCAGGTTCGGGTCGGCCGTCGGCACCCTCGGCGTCGGGGTCGCTGTGAGCGCCCGGCGGCGGTGCCATGGTGGCCGGGTCGTACCCGAGATCGGCCAGGGGAAGCGCCGCATCGCCGCTGATCCCCGCCGTGGAGGGCAGCGCCGAGGGCGAGATTCCCGCACCCTGCGTGCTGGTCCCCGGCGTCGGGTCCACCCGGTGCCGCCGAGCGGCCCCGCCACGACGGCGGGCCGCGCTAGAGCGCTGGCGCACGGAGTCCATCAGGTCGAAGGCGTCATCGCGGGTTGGCACCTCGAAGTGGGCGCTCTCGGTTGCGGCCTCCGCGGGCGCCGAGTCCGCAGCGGCGACCGGAGCCTCCTGCGCCCGAGGAGCGTGGGCGCGTGGCGTCGTCGCTCGCGGTGCTGCGGCCCCGCGAGGGGCGCTCGCGGCGGCATGCTCCAGCGGGACGGACCGGTGGTCCTGGCGGCCCGCCGGCTCGGACCGGTCGTGCCGGGCGTCATCACTTGGCTGCGCTGGCTGCCCGGCACGACCGGCCTGACCGGCCTGAGAAGCCGACGGGTCGGCTGGGGAATCGCCCGGTGCACCGTCGGAGCGGGCCGTCGACAGGGCGGGACGCTCGGTCTCCGGCGCACCACCGGGGGGCTTGCCGGGGCGCCGCGGAATCGGGGACTCGGGCTCGTCCTCGGCGGACAGCCAGCCGGCCTCCTCGTCCAGGGGGGCGAGGGTGCCGCCGCGGCGGACGAACCGCCAGGTCGCCTCGCGGGCGCGGCCGCCGGCCGAAAAGCGCGCGACCACCGTCCAGTCGCCGTCTTCGGCGCGCCAGGAATCCCAGCTCAGCGACTCCGGTGAAGCACCCCGCGAGGACAGCCGGTGGGCCACCCGTTCGGCCAGAGTCGCCCCCGCTTCGCCGTACCGGCCCCGCAGCCTCGTCCGCACCGCCAGCGTGGCGATGTGTTCGCGTTCGGCGAGAATCGGGCCGTCGAACCGATGCACCTTCTCAATGGTCCAGCCGGCCCGCTCGGCGGCCTCTTCGGCCGAGGCCCCGCCCCGGATCATCGCCTGCACCTCGCGGGGCCCGAGGGCGGCCGCACCGTGGCCGGGCAGGTCGCTGGTCGCCCGTGCCTCGCGCCGGGCCGCCCGCCGCACGGCATCGTCCAGCCGCAACCGGAACTCGCCGCCGGAGCCGTCGCCGAGGAGGAGATGCTCGCCGTCCTCGTGGACTCCGATGAGGTGCAGGTCCTGCATGGTGGCCTCTCCGCAAGGGTGTGGTGCGCCCCCGACTCTGCCACGCCGGGTCGCCCCGTGGTACCGGGCGCGCCGGGCGGGCGTCCGTCCCCCGGGCGCCGATTCGTCAAGAGGACAGGGTACGTCGTTCGTCGGGTCGGCTGCCGGGGCGGCTCACCGGCGGCGATGATGACCGGACCGGTAGCGTGGGCGCAGCGCCGATCCGCTGTCCACCGGCTGCGCGGACGCTCGATGACGAAGGAGCGCGATGGCGACCATCCCGACCGATGCCCTGGCGCCGTACGACGCGGTGCTGGTGCACAGCTTCGGTGGCCCCGAGGCGCCCGATGAGGTGATGCCCTTCCTCGAGCGCGTCACCGCAGGTCGGGGTATCCCGGCGAACCGGCTGGCCGAGGTCGCCGAGCATTATTACGACCGTGGCGGTGCAAGCCCCATCAACGACGAGACGAGGGCGGTGTGTCGGGCGCTGACCGATGAACTGACCCGCCGGGAGGTGTTCCGACCGGTCGCCTGGGGGAGTCGTTTCGCGCAGCCGTTCACGGCGCAGACCCTGGCGGAGATGGCCGAGCAGGGTCATCGCCGCGTCGTCGTCGTCCCCACCAGCGCCTATCCGTCCTACTCGGGGTGCCGCGCCTACCGCGAGGACCTCGCCTCCGCCGTCGCGGAGGCCGGGGTGGCGGACCGGCTGGTCATCGACCGACTCCGCCCCTACGCCCTGCATCCCGGGTTCTCGGCCACGACGGTGCGGCTGGTCACCGACGGCGTACGACGCCTGCTGGCGACCTCCGGACTGCCGGCCGCCGCGGTGCACGTGCTCTACGTCACGCACTCGATTCCGGTGGCGCAGGACGACGCGTCCGGGCCGCCGCCGGGCGGGCACTACCGCCGCTGGCACGAGGGACTGGCTACGGCGGTGACCGCTGAGGTGGCCGCCACGCTCGGCGCGGAGTTCGCCTCCGACCTGGTGTATTGCTCCCGCTCGGGCCCGCCCGGGCAACCCTGGCTGGAGCCGGATGTCAGTGCGGCGATGGCGGCGCTGGCCCAGGACGGGGTGCGAGGGGTGGTCCTGGCCCCCATCGGGTTCACCTCGGACCACATGGAGGTGGTCTACGACCTCGACGAGGTGGCCGCCGCGACCGCCCGTCGGCTCGGGCTGGCCTTCTGCCGGGTGCCCACCGTCCGTGCCGATCCGGAGTTCGTCTCGGGGTTGGTCGATCTGCTGCTGGAGCGGGCCGCCGAAGCCCGCGGGGAGCAGCCGCGCCGGCCCAGTTGGCCGAAGCTCGGCGACCCGCTGCCGTCGGTCTGCGCGGCCGGCTGCTGCCCCAACCCGCGCGGCGCGCGGCCCGCGCTGTGCGGGCAGGACCCCTCGGAGACGCGATGAGCGGCGCCCTGACGCCGGCCGGCCCCGTGCCGGTCCCGGCGCGGCTGCGGGCGCAACTTCCCAAGCTGCGCGATCTCGCCGTCGACCTGGCGGTGGGGGCCGGTCGGCTGGTGCGCGCCGGGCGCGTCGACGCCCTGGCCGACCAGGTCGACACCAAGACCAGTCGCACCGACGTGGTGACCGTGATGGACCGGGCGAGCGAGGACTACATCCGGCGCCGGCTGGCCGAGCTGCGGCCCGCGGACGCCGTCCTCGGCGAGGAGGCGGGGATCGGTCGCGACGTCGGGGGAAGCGACGTGACCTGGGTGATCGACCCGATCGACGGCACCGTCAACTACCTCTACGGCCGGCCCGAGTATGCGGTCTCGGTCGCCGTGGTCGTCGGCGATCCGACCACGGCCGGCGCCTGGCGCCCCGTCGTCGGCGCGGTGGCCAACCCGGAGACCGGGCAGGTCTATCACGCGTACGACGGCGGCGGGGCCTACCTGCGCGACGAGGCCGGCGAGCGGCGACTGACCGTGACCTCGGTCCAGGACGCGGCCATGGTGCTGCTGGCCACCGGGTTCGGCTACGAGGTCGAGGTGCGTCGGGAGCAGAGCCGGGCGTTGGTGGAGATCCTGCCCGCGGTCCGGGACATCCGCCGCGGCGGCAGCGCCGCGCTCGACCTGTGCACGGTGGCCAGTGGGGTCGTCGATGCGTACGCCGAGCGCGGGGTGCACCTGTGGGACATCGCGGCCGGCTGGGTGATCGCCGGGGAGGCCGGTGCCCGGGTGCTCACCTGGTCCGGCGGGCCGGACCGGCCGCTCGGCATCCTGGCCGCTCCGGAGGCCGTCGCCGACGCCCTGCTGGAACTGGTTGCGCGCGCCTTCACGGGGGCGCGCCGCGACCCGCTGGGGTGAACGCGGGTTCCCCGGCGTTGACATGCGCGGCGGTGTCGAACGTCCAGATGGCGACACGACGGGGAGGTCGGTCGCCGACCGACTGGGAATCCGGAGGTCGGATAGGGCACAATCCCGCTGGACCGGGCACAGAATGGACACCTGGTGCGTTGGACCGGGCAGCATCGTGGCCGGGGGGCCGTCAGAGGTCCCTCAGGCGCCTCGGTAGGACCGCACCTGGACGTAGAGAAAGAGCATTTCCATGGCGACCGATTACGACGCACCGCGCAAGACCGACGACGACGATCTCGGCGAAGACTCCCTGGAGGAGCTCAAGGCGCGGCGCGGGGACAAGTCGAGCAATAGCGTTGACGTCGATGAGACCGAGCAGGCCGAGGGCTTCGAGCTGCCCGGCGCGGACCTCTCGGGGGAGGAGCTGTCGGTCCGGGTCATCCCCAAGCAGGCCGACGAGTTCACCTGCTCGCGGTGCTTCCTGGTGCATCACCGCAGCCAGCTCGCCAAAGAGGTCGGCGGGTCGCCGGTCTGCTCCGAGTGCGCCAGCTGAGCGATCCGGCCTAGTCCGGCATCCGGGATGAACGCGCCGGAGCAGCTCCGCGTCGAGGTGGTCCGCCTGGACACGGAGCTTCCCTTGCCGACCTACGCGCGCGACGGCGACGCGGGGTTGGACCTGTATGCCCGCACCGATGTGACCCTGCTCCCCGGCCACCGCTGCCTGGTCCCCACCGGCTTGGCCGTCGCCATCCCGCGCGGGTACGTCGGTCTGATCCACCCTCGCTCCGGGTTGGCCACGCGACTGGGTCTCGGCATGGTCAACGCCCCCGGCACCATCGATTCCGGGTATCGCGGGGAGGTCATGGTCAACCTCGTCAACCACGACCCCGCCGCCCCCATCGACCTGCATCGCGGCGACCGGATCGCCCAGCTGCTGATCCAGCCGGTGGCGCACGCCGTGCTCGTCGAGGTCGAGGGATTGCCCGGCAGCGAGCGCGGGGCGACCGGCCATGGCGCGAGCGGGCTTCAGGGACAGGCACACTAGGACGGTGACCCGGGCGCCTCGGCGGCCGGGGACGACAAGCGCGAGACGGTCCGCGGATGCGGGCCCGGAGGAGACGAGATGGCACTGTTCCGCCGCAAGCGGCGCGCGGGCGAAGACACCGTGGGGCGACGGGTCGTCGTCACCGACGAGCTGGCGTTGGAGGAGACCCTCGACGGCTACGACGAGGACGACTACGAGCTGGACGATGCGGTCGAGCCCGGCCCCGCGCCCGTCGCCGCCGAGGAGCCGGTCAGCACCCGCTCGCAGACCGGCCCCTTCGATCGCGACGAGGTGGAGGACAGCCTGGGCGAGCGGATCGATCTGGGCAGCCTGTGGCTCGGCGTCGTCGGCGGGGCCCAGCTGCGGATCGAGATCGACCCGCAGACGTCGCAGATCCAGGCGGTGACGACCGACCTCGGCAGCAGTTCGATGCAGGTTCAGGCGTTCGCCGCGCCGCGGACCGCCGGGATCTGGCCGCTGATCCGGGACGAGATCGCCGACTCGGTCACCGCGCGCGGCGGCCGAGTCGAGCAGGTCGGCGGCGACCTGGGCACCGAGTTGCTGACCGAGCTGCCCTCGCGCGGCCCGGACGGCCGGGTGACCACCCAGAGCATGCGCTTCATCGGCGTGGATGGTCCGCGCTGGTTCCTACGGGCCGTGCTGACCGGGCCGGCGGCCACGGACCCGACGGCGGCCGCCCCCTTCTACGACATGATCCGTCGGTCCGTCGTGGTGCGTGGCGACGATGCGCGGCCGCCGCGCGAGATGCTGCCGCTGGTGCTGCCCAAGGACCTGGTCGAGGGCGAGACCGGGGAGGCGGAGCTGGTGGTGCCGAGCACCGCGGATCTCAACCCGTTCGAGCGTGGGCCCGAGATCACCGAGATCCGCTGAGGGTGTGGGGGAGATGCCGGGGTTCCTGTCTCGATTGACGCAGCGGGTCGCCAACGCCGCGCACGAGGCCGACGCGGCGGAGCTGGCTCAGCACAGCGTGGCTCTGGGCGCGACGCGCATCAGCGACATCGTCGACCGGGGTCTTGCGGATGTTCGCGGCGAGCTGCGCAGCCTCACGCTGCCGCCGCGCGGGAAGGTGCCGGCGCTGATCGCCGAGCTGTACGACGGCACCGGCACCGTCGTCCTGGTCTGGTTGGGCCGCCGGGAGATTCGGGGCGTGGAGACCGGGGCGCGGATGCGCGTGCAGGGCCGGGTCTCCTATCGCAAAGGGACACCGACGATCTTCAACCCGCATTACGAATTGGTGCCCCGCGTCCATGGCCACTGACCCCGCTGCCGCCACTGACCCCGCTGACGCTATTGACCCCGCTGACGCAGCGGGCGGGGCCGCCGCGGTGGTGCCGACCCACGAGCCCCACGAGACCGTCGAGGCCATGCTGCGTCATCGCCTCGAGCAGGTCATCGGGGGGTGGCGCGGCGCCGTCGAGGCGGCGCTGCCCACGATCGCTTTCGTGGCGGTGTGGACCTGGCGCGAGGACTTGCGCGCCGCCCTGGCCGCGGCCGGCGTCGCTGTCCTGGTCACCGCGCTGGTGCGACTCGCGCAGCGCCAAACGCTGCAATACGCCCTCTCCGCGGTGCTGGTCACCGCCATCGCCGCGGCGTTCGCGCTGCGGTCCGGGCGGGCCGAGGATGCCTTCCTGCCGGGCATCCTGTGGAATCTCACCCTCGGCGTGGCCTTCCTGGCCTCGGTGCTGGCGCGCTGGCCCGTGGTGGGCTTCGTCGTGGCCGCCGCCGATCCCCGGCTGGCGCAGGACCCCGAGAACGCGGACCTGTCGCTGTTGACCCAGTGGCGCCGGCACCGGGGCACCGTGCGGGTCGCCGGCCGCTTGACCCTGGTGTTGGCCGCGTTGTTCCTGGTCCGGGTCGCCATCATGCTGCCCATGTATCTGGCCGGCGAGGTGGCGATGCTGGGCGTGGCCAAGATCGTGCTGGGCTGGCCGGCGTATGTCGCGGTCATCGCCGCCATCGCCGCGCTGCTCGCCCGAGGGCGAACCCCGCTGGATTAGCCGTACGCCGTGAGCCGTAAGCCGCGCGCTACGCCGTACGCCGCGCGCTACGCCGTACGCCGTACACCCGTCGGCGCTACGCCGTACGCCGCGCGCTACGCCGTACGCCGTACACCCGTCCCCGCCGTCGCGGCCGGGATCAGGCGTCCTCCACGTGCTGTGGCGCGTTCGGGTTGAGCAGCAGCTCGACCTCGGGCTCGGCCTCGGGCGAGGTGACCAGCAGGAGCTCGTCGCCGGCCTCCAGGAGGTCGTCGCGGCTCGGGGCGATGGCGCGCTGCTCGCGCACGATGCAGGTCAGCACGGTGTCGTGCGGCCAGGGCACATCGCCGACCAGCCGACCGGCCCAGGGGGAGTCCTGCGGCAGCGTCAGTTCGACCAGCGTGCTGCCGCTTTGCTGGAACTCCAGGATCCGCACCAGGTTCCCGACGCTGACGGCCTCCTCGACGAGCGCCGTCATCAGTCGCGGCGTGGACACGGCCACGTCCACGCCCCAGCCCTCGTCGAAGAGCCACTCGTTCTTGGGGTTGTTCACCCGGGCGACCGTGCGCGGCACCCCGAACTCGGTCTTGGCCAGCAGCGAGACCACCAGATTGGCCTTGTCGTCGCCGGTGGCCGCCACCACCACGTCGCAGTTCTCCAGGCCCGCCTCGTGCAGCGCGGAGATCTCGCAGGCGTCGGCGAGCAACCACGAGGCGTCCGAGACGCGGCTCGGTTGCACTTCGGCGGCGTTGTGGTCGACCAGCAGCACCTCGTGACCGTTGTTGATGAGTTCTCGGGCGATGGAGCGACCGACGCTGCCTGCCCCGGCGATGACCACGCGCATGCTGGATCCTTCCTGGCCTGTGCTGCCTGCGTCAGTCGGTCGGGGGGACCCGATCCATCAGCCGCTCCACCTCATCGAGCTGGGCCGCCGGACAGATCACGTTGAGAATGTCGCCGTCCTGCAGGACCGTGTCGACGCGGGGGATCAGCCCCTCGCCGAGTCGGCCCAGATAGGCGACCCGGGCCCCGGTGACCTCCTCGATGCGACGGGTGGTCTGGCCGATCCAGGCGCGATCGGCGTGCACCTCGGCGACGACCACCTTGCCGCTGGGGTCGGTGTATTGCGGCACCGCCCCGTGCGGCATGAGCCGACGGATCATCCGATCGGCGGTCCAGCGGACCGTGGCCACGGTGGGGATGCCGAGGCGCTGATAGATCTCGGCGCGGCCCGGGTCGTAGATGCGCGCCACGACGTTCTGGACGCCATACGTCTCCCGCGCGACGCGCGCGGCGAGGATGTTGGAGTTGTCACCGCTGCTGACGGCCGCGAACGCGTAGGCGTTCTCGATCCCGGCCTGGACCAGCGTGTCGCGGTCGAAGCCGATGCCGGTGACCCGGCGACCGTCGAAGTCGGGTCCCAGGCGTCGGAACGAGGCCGCCTCGCGATCGATGATCGCGACATCCTGGCCCTGTTTCTCCAGCGCCAGTGCCAGGGCGGATCCCACGCGTCCGCAGCCCATGATGACGAAGTGCACGGCCTTGACGGTACACCGCTGCACCGGCCACCCCCAGGTAATGCGTCCGCCAGGACCGGCATCGCTGCGGGAGCCACCTACAGTGAACCCGTGTCGAACGCCAGCCGTACCCTCAAGCGCGTTCTCCTGGGTCGCGCCATGCGCAGCGACCGCCTCGGCGAGACCCTGCTGCCCAAGCGGATCGCCCTGCCCGTGTTCGCCAGCGATGCGCTGTCCTCGGTGGCCTACGCTCCCGACGAGATCTTCCTCACCCTCGCCGCGGCGGGGGGCGCCTATGCCACCACGCACAGCTGGCAGATCGGCCTGGCGGTGGTCTTCGTCATGGTCGTCGTCGTCGCGTCGTACCGGCAGAACGTGCATGCCTATCCCTCCGGCGGCGGCGACTACGAGGTCGCCACGGTCAACCTCGGGCCCCGGTACGGCGTGGTCGTCGCCAGCGCCCTGCTGGTGGACTACGTCCTCACGGTGGCCGTCTCGATCTCCTCCGGCGTGCAGAACGCCGCGGCGGCGCTGCCGCAGGTCAGAGGGCATGAGATGCCGGTCGCTGTGGCATTGGTGGTGCTGCTCACCGCGATGAATCTGCGGGGCGTCCGCGAGTCCGGAAAGCTGTTCGCGATCCCGACGTACGCGTTCATGGTCGGGGTCGTGGGAATGTCCGCCTACGGGTATTACCGGGCCGCGACCGGCGATCTGCCACTGGCCGAATCGGCCAAGTTCGAGCTCGTGCCGGAGCACGGGATGGAGGGCCTGGCCGGATTCGCGATGGTGTTCCTGCTGCTGCGCGCCTTCTCCTCCGGCTGTGCCGCCCTGACCGGGGTCGAGGCGATCAGCAACGGCGTACCGGCTTTCCAGAAGCCCAAGAGCAAGAACGCCGCCACCACGCTGCTGCTGATGGGCACGATCGCGGTGACCCTGCTGATGTCGATCATCTTCCTGGCCAACAAGATCCAGTTGAAGTTCGCCGAGTTCCCGGCCGAGCAGTTGGTCTTGAACGGGGTGCCGGTGGGGGAGGGCTACGTTCAGGAGACGGTGCTGGGGCAGCTGGCCAGCACGGTGTTCGACACCTTCCCCCTCGGGTTGTACTTCATCGCCGGCGTCACCGGGGTCATCCTCATCCTGGCCGCGAATACCGCCTTCAATGGCTTCCCCGTGCTCGCTTCGGTGCTGGCCAAGGATGGTTTCCTGCCCCGCCAGCTGCACACCCGCGGGGACCGGCTGGCCTTCAGCAATGGCATCCTCATCCTGGCCGGCGCGGCGTGCGTGCTGATCGTGGCGTACGACGCCAAGGTCACCGAACTGATCCAGCTCTACATCGTGGGCGTCTTCGTCAGCTTCACCCTCAGCCAGGTCGGCATGCTGCGGCACTGGAACCGGCTGCTGCCGCAGGCCCTGCCCAGCGAGCGTGCGCGGATGCTGCGCAGCCGGGCGATCAACTTCGTCGGGGCCACCATGTCCGGCCTGGTGCTGCTCATCGTCCTGGTCACGAAATTCCAGCGGGGCGCGAAGTGGGCGATCCTGGCGATGGTCGTCATCTACTTCCTGATGCAGGCCATCAACCGGCACTATCGCCTGGTCAGCCGCGAACTCGCGCTCGGCGACGACCCCCGGGAGGAGCGCGCGCTACCGAGTCGGGTCTTCGCGATCGTGCTGGTCAGCAAGATTCACAAGCCGACGATGCGGGCCTTGGCCTACGCCCGGGCCGCGCGCCCCAGCCACCTGGAGGCGATCACCGTCAACGTCGAGCCGGAGGCGACCCAACAGTTGGCCCGGGAGTGGGACCGCCGCGACATCCCGGTGCCGCTGACGGTCCTGGACAGCCCCTATCGCGAGATCACCCGCCCGATCATCGACCACGTCAAGCGGATGCGCGCCCAGCACCCCAAGGACATCGTCACGGTCTACGTCCCGGAATACGTCGTGGGCCACTGGTGGGAGCAGGTGCTGCACAACCAGTCGGCGCTGCGGCTCAAGGCGGCCCTGCTGTTCACTCCCGGGGTGATGATGGTCAGCGTCCCGTGGCAGCTGCGCAGTTCGGCCGATCGCGAGGAGTGGTTCGAGGCGCTGGAGGCCGGCTCGGCGCCCGGCGCGGTCCGGAGGGGCGAGTGAGCCCGGCCCCGGCCTCGATGGTCGGTCAGGAGTTCGTGGTCGACGTCGGCCCGGTGGCGCACGGCGGGCACTGCGTGGCGCGGCACGAGGGCCTGGTGCTCTTCGTGCGGCACGCGCTGCCCGACGAACGCGTCCGGGTCCGGGTGACCGGCGGCCGGCAGGGAGATCGGTTCCTGCGCGCCGACGCGATCGAGATCCTGACGCCGTCGCCGCATCGGGTGAGCGCGCCGTGCCGCTACGCCGGCCCGGCCGGATGTGGCGGCTGCGACTTCCAGCACGCCGAGCTGTCTTACCAGCGCGACCTCAAGGCCGCCGTGGTCCAGGAGCAACTCGCCCGGCTGGCGGGCATCGACCGGGAGGTCACGGTGCTGCCGCTGCCCGGTGCGCCGGACGGACTGCGCTGGCGCACCCGCATCGAGCTGGCGGTGGATCGCCGGGGGCGGGTCGGTCTGCGCCCGCACCGCAGCCACGCGGTGCTCCCGCTCGAGGTCTGCCTCATCGCCGCGCCGCCGATCCCCGACTCGGGGGTGTTCCAGCGGACCTACCCGCGCGCCAAGACCGTGCACGTCGTTGCCTCCGCCACGGGCGAACGGGCGATCGTCGCGGCCCCGCAGGGTCTGCGCAAGACCCCGACCCTGCACGAGCAGGTGCGGATCGGCGAGCAGGATGTGACGTTCCGGCTCAACGCCCTCGGGTTCTGGCAGGTCCACCCCGGCGCGGCCCAGACCTTCGTGGCGACCGTGCTCGCCGGGCTCGCCCCGGCGCCGGGGGAGCGGTGCCTCGACCTGTACGCCGGGGTCGGGCTCTTCGCTCGGGCGCTGGCCGACGCCGTGGGTCCTGGCGGCGAGGTCGTCGCGGTGGAGGCGGACGCCCGAGCCGCGCAGGCCGCCGCAGACCATTTCGCCTCGGACGGCCACGTCCGGGTCATCCACGGCCGGTCCGAGCGCGCGCTGACCGAGCAGGCTGAGGCGGCGGGGCCGGAGTCGCGATTCGACCTCGCGGTGCTGGATCCGCCGCGCACCGGTGCTGGCCGGGAGGTGCTGGCGGGCCTTGCCGCCCTGCGCCCTCGAGCCATCGCCTATGTCGCTTGTGACCCGGCGGCGCTGGCCCGGGACCTGGGTTATGCGAGCGAGCTGGGTTATGCCCTGGCCGACCTCACGGCGTACGACGCCTTCCCGATGACCCATCACGTCGAATGCGTCGCGATCCTGCGCCCGGCGGCAGCCGCCGACCCCGCCTGACGGACCCGGCCGGCCCTGGCCAGCCCCCTCGCCGCGGGAGGGCGCTGGCCCAACCCGGCGCGCGCAACGACGCGTGCGGACAGGCGAACTGGGGCAGGATCGGGCTGGGCACTGGATTGCGCCGCCGCAGGTGTGGTTAGATATCTTGACGTCGAGATAAATCGCGAAGGAGTCGATGTGAGCCACGACAGCTTCCAGGCCAAGGGCACCCTGCAGGTGGGCCAGGCCTCCTACGAGATCTTCCGGTTGGCGACGGTGGAGGGCAGCGCGACGCTGCCCTACAGCCTGAAGATCCTGCTCGAGAACCTCCTGCGCACCGAGGACGGCGCAAACATCACGGCGGAGCACATCCGCGCCTTGGGTGCGTGGGACGAGACCGCCGAGCCGGACACCGAGATCCAGTTCACCCCCGCCCGCGTGGTCATGCAGGACTTCACGGGAGTGCCCTGCGTCGTCGACCTCGCCACGATGCGCGAGGCCGTCGCCGACCTCGGCGGCGACCCCACCAAGATCAACCCGCTGGCGCCCGCCGAGATGGTCATCGACCACTCCGTGCAGATCGACGTCGCCGGCCGCGCCGACGCCTTCAAGATCAACCAGGACTTCGAATACGAGCGCAACGGCGAGCGCTACCAGTTCCTGCGTTGGGGTCAGACCGCCTTCGACGAGTTCGCGGTCGTCCCGCCGGGCACCGGCATCGTGCACCAGGTCAACATCGAAAAGCTCGCCCGGGTGGTCATGGCGCGCGCGGGTCAGGCATATCCGGACACCTGCGTCGGCACCGACTCGCACACCACCATGGTCAACGGCCTGGGCGTGCTGGGCTGGGGCGTCGGGGGCATCGAGGCCGAGGCCGCGATGCTGGGCCAGCCCGTCTCGATGCTGATCCCGCGCGTCGTCGGCTTCAAGCTCACCGGCGAGATGTCGGTCGGCGTCACCGCCACCGACGTCGTGCTGACCATCACCGAGATCCTGCGCAAGCACGGCGTGGTCGGCAAGTTCGTCGAGTTCTACGGCGCAGGCGTCGCGGCCCTGCCGCTGGCCAACCGCGCCACCATCGGCAACATGAGCCCCGAGTTCGGCTCCACCTGCGCGATCTTCCCGATCGACGGCGTCACCATCGACTACCTGCGCCTGACGGGCCGCGACGAGGAGCAGATCGCCCTGGTCGAGGCCTACGCCAAGGAGCAGGGTCTGTGGCTCGACCCCGAGGCCGAGGCGCGCTACTCGGAGAAGGTCGAGCTCGACCTGTCCACCGTCGTGCCGAGCATCGCCGGTCCCAAGCGCCCGCAGGACCGCATCGAGCTGTCGCAGGCCAAGACGGCGTTTGCGGCGGCGCTGCCGGCGTACACCAAGGACCCCGGCAAGACCGTCTCGGTGACCACGGACAAGGGCACCTTCGACCTCGACCACGGACACGTGGCGATCGCCTCCATCACCTCCTGCACCAACACCTCCAACCCCTCGGTGATGCTCGCCGCCGGCCTGCTGGCCCGCAACGCCGCCGCCAAGGGGCTCATGGCCAAGCCCTGGGTCAAGACGTCGATGGCACCCGGCAGCCAGGTGGTCACCGGCTACTACGAGAACGCGGGCCTGTGGTCGGCCCTGGACGCCCTCGGGTTCAACCTGGTCGGCTACGGCTGCGCCACCTGCATCGGCAACTCCGGCCCGCTGGACGACGCGATCAGCGCGGCCATCAACGACAACGACCTCGCCGTCTCCGCGGTCCTGTCCGGCAACCGCAACTTCGAGGGTCGGATCAGCCCCGACGTCAAGATGAACTACCTGGCGTCCCCGCCGCTGGTCATCGCCTACGCCCTGGCCGGCACGATGGACTTCGACTTCGAGGCCCAGCCGCTCGGTCAGGACGCGGACGGCGCCGACGTCTACCTCCGGGACATCTGGCCGAGCCCCGACGAGGTCGAGGAGACCATCGCCTCCTCGATCAGCCGGGACCTGTTCGTCAAGGACTATAAGGACGTCTTCACCGGCGACGAGCGCTGGCGGGGCCTGAAGACCCCGGAGGGCAAGACGTTCGCCTGGGACCCCGACTCGACGTACGTGCGCAAGCCCACCTACTTCGACGGCATGACCATGGAACTGACCCCCGTCGAGGACATCCACGGCGCCCGCGTCCTGGCCAAGCTCGGCGACTCGGTGACCACCGACCACATCAGCCCGGCGGGCTCGATCAAGAAGGACAGCCCGGCCGGGAAATACCTGGCCGACCACGGCGTCGCGGTCCGCGACTTCAACAGCTACGGCTCCCGCCGCGGCAACCACGAGGTCATGGTGCGCGGCACGTTCGCGAACATCCGGCTGCGCAACCAGCTCCTGGACGGCGTCGAGGGCGGCATGACCCGCAACTTCCTGGCCGGCGGCGAGCAGACCACGATCTACGACGCGTCCGAGGCTTACCAGGCCGCCGGCGTGCCGCTGGTCGTGCTCGGCGGCAAGGAATACGGCTCGGGTTCCAGCCGCGACTGGGCCGCCAAGGGCACCCGGCTGCTGGGGGTCAAGGCCGTCATCGCCGAGAGCTACGAGCGGATCCACCGGTCCAACCTCATCGGGATGGGCGTGCTGCCGCTGCAATATCCGGACGGGCAGACCGCGGACAGCCTGGGCCTGGACGGCACCGAGACCTACGACATCACCGGGGTCACGGAGCTCAACGAGGGGCGCACGCCCAAGACCGTGCACGTCAAGGCCGCCAAGGCCGACGGGACCGTCGTGGAGTTCGACGCGCGGCTGCGCATCGACACCCCGGGCGAGCGGGACTACTACCGCAACGACGGCATCCTGCAATACGTGCTGCGCGGCCTCGTCGCCAGCTGAGGCGCACCTCGACCGGCCGGCCGATCGGGTTTACCGACCGGCTGGTCGGTCGGTAGTCTGGCCGGGTCCGCGCGCGGGCCCGGCCGAGCGCCGCCTGGGGTACGCCGTGTGCGGGCGCCACGACGACGCAAGGGAGCGCCATGGAGCATCGCACGGTCGGCACCGGTAGCCATCACGTCATCGCCCTGCACGGGTGGTTCGGTTCGGCGCAGGGCTGGGGATCCTTCCCGCAGTACGTCGACGGCGCGGCGTTCACCTATCACTTCATGGACTACCGCGGCTACGGCGTACGCCGTGACGAGCCCGGCGACTACACCCTGGCCGAGATCTCCGCGGACGTGCGGCGGCTGGCCGACGAGGCGGGGCTGGCGCACTACAGCCTGCTGGGCCACTCGATGGGCGGCGCCGCCGCGCTGCGCACCCTGGCCGATGACCGCGACCGGGTGCTGGCCGTGGTCGGGGTCAGCCCCGTGGGTGCGACCCCGTCCCCGTTCGACGACGCCGGCCGCGACCTGTTCTGGGGCGCCGCACAAGACCCGGCCAAGCGCGCCGGCATCATCGACTTCACGACCGGCAACCGGAACACCGCCGTGTGGGTGGGCCAGGTCGCCGCGCACTCGCTGCAGAACTCCACCGTGGCGGCCTTCGCCGGCTACCTGGAGGCGTGGGCGAATGCCGACTTCGCGCAGGAGTTGCGCGGCATCGACGTACCGGTGCTGGTCGTGCCCGGCCGGCACGACCCGGCGTTGGGCGAGGCGACGGTCCGGCAGACCTGGCTGCCCCTGTTCCCGCACGCCACCCTGGAGGTCGTCGACAACGCCGGGCACTACCCGATGGACGAAGCGCCGGTGAACCTCGTGACGATCGTCGAGGGATTCCTCGGCGGGGTGGCCGCCGGCACGAGCCGGACGTGACCCCCGCCGGGCGGGTCGCCGACCCGGACAGCGCCGTACTGCACGACCCGGCGACCTATGTCACCGGGGTGCCGTACGACGTCCTGGCCAGGCTGCGCGCAGCCGGACCGACGTGTTGGGTGGCCGAGCCCGACCTGCCCGGCTGGCCGGCCGGGACCGGCTATCACCTGGTGCTGCGGCATGCCGAGGTCGAGGCCGTGCTCAAGGACCCGGCCACGTTCTCCTCTGCGCTCGGCGGCACCCAGCTGCGCGATCCGGCCACCGAGGCGGACCTCGCCTATGTGCGACGGATGATGCTCAACATGGACCCGCCGGAGCACTCCCGGCTGCGGCGGCTGCTGTCGCGATCGTTCACGCCCCGGGCCGTCACGGCGCTGGAGGAGGGCATCGCCGAGCACGCCCGCCGCCTGGTCGACGCCATGCTGGCCGGTGGCGAGACCGTGCCGGGGCCGGACGGCCGGCCGGTGCGGCAGGGGCGCTGCGACTTCGCCAAGGAGGTCGCCGCGGACCTGCCGTTGCTGGCGCTCGCCGACATCCTCGGGGTGCCCAGCCAGGACCGGTGGCTGATGTTCGACTGGGCCAACCGGGTGATCGGCTGGCAGGACCCCGACTACGCGGTCAGCGCCGCATTCGACCCCGAGGGAGCCACGGAGCTGGCACGGCAGGCCCTGGCGCTGCGGCCGCAGCCGGACGCCGCGGGACGGATGCCGGATCCACGCACCCGGGCCGGGATGCCGGATCTGTATGCCTACGCCCACCTGCTCGGCGAGGCCAAACGCGCCACAACGGGCCGGGACGTCATGTCGATCCTGATGGCCCAGCGCGACGACGACGGCGGGCACGTGACGATCGAGGAGTTCGAGAATCTTTTCTGGCTGTTCGCCGTGGCCGGCAACGAGACCCTGCGCAACGGCCTGCCCGGCGGCATGATCGGCGTGCTCGCCCACCCGGAGGCGCAGCGCCGGCTCCGGGCGGATCCCGCCCTGCTGCCCGGCGCCGTCGATGAGATGCTGCGCTGGTGGACCCCGGTCATGGTGTTCCGGCGGACCGCCACCAGGGATTGCTCGATCGGCGGGGTGCCGGTCGCCGCCGGCGAGAAGGTCGTGGTGTCGTTCACCTCCGCCAACCGTGACGAGCGGGTCTTCGCGGACCCGGACGACTTCAACATCGACCGGGACGCCCGGGCCCACCTGGCGTTCGGGCACGGTCCGCACTTCTGCCTGGGGGCGCACCTGGCCCGGGTGCAGATGCGGGCCTTGTTTGCCGAGGTGCTGAGCCGTACGACGTGGCTGGAGGCCGACGGCGACCCGGCGTACCTGCGCAGCAATTTCCAGCGCGGGGTCAAGCGGCTGCCGCTGCGGTGGACCGCCCCGGCACCGGCAAACTGAACATCCGACCTGGTCCAGGCCCCGCACCGGCCGGCGGTTTGGAGACAGTTCACGACGGCTATGCCCCCGTTGGCTGCCCCCCGGTGGCAATCTTGTGCTCCAGGGGCGCCCGCCGGGCGCCGCGGCCGGGAGGCTTAGTCGTGGCTGAGGTGGTCATCTTCCACTCGGCGTTGGGGTTGCGGGCGGGGGTTCACGACGCGGCTCGTCGGCTGCGCGACCAAGGGCACGTCGTCCACACCCCTGACCTGTTCGAGGGGACCGTGCTGCCGGGCGGCTCGGCGGGTTATGAGGCGGGCACGGCTCTGATGGAGTCGATCGGATGGACGACGATCGTGGATCGGGCCTGGGGGGCCGTGGACCACCTGGCCCGGGAAGTCGTCTATCTCGGCTTCTCGATGGGCGCGGCGATCGCTCAGGAGTTGGCGATCCATCGGCCCGGCTCGCGTGGCGCCGTCCTGATCGGTGGGGGTGGGGCCTACGACGACGAGCCGTGGCCGCTGGGCGTGCCGGTGGACTTTCACCACATGGTCGACGACCCGTGGGTCGACGAATTCGCTCCCGTGCGGCTCGCCCGGTTGGCGGCCCGCGCCGGATCCTGCAGCAGCGTCTACCTCTACCCGGGTGATCAGCACCTGTTCACCGATCCGCAGCTGGACGAGGAATACGACCACGACCTCACCGAGCTGGTCTGGCGTCGGATCATGCGGTTCCTGATCCGCCTGGAGGCCGGCTACATCCCCAGTCGCGGCTGAGGATCCCCGAGACAGCTCGCGCCCGCCGGGTGCGGCGGTGGTCGGGACCGCGCGGGTCCGGGCGTCGTACGTCGTACGCCGCGCTGCGTTGTCGGTTCGGCGAGGCACAATCGGCCCCATGAGCGGCAGTGCACCCGAAACCCCAGGCGAGGTGCCGCGCAGCGGTGTCCCGCGGGCCGCGCGATCGGTGCGCGCCGGGGGAGCCCTGCGTGACGGGGTGCCGGCGGGCTGGCCGCCCGGGGTGCCACCGCCGGACGCGCCCGGCTGGGAACGGGCCGCGGTGGCCTGGCTGCTCGACCAGTGTCCGGCCGACTATCGCCTCTATGAGCCGTTGCGGCGCCACCCGGCCGCGCTGGCCTGGCTGGCGGCCAACCATGTGGCGGCCCAAGTGGAGGCGGCGCGCGAGTCCTACCGGCGGGCGCGGGTGGAACTGGGCGAGTCGTTGGGGCCGGGCGGGGTGACCGAGGTGCTGGGCGTCCTGGAGCGCGAGGGTCTGCGGCTGCGGGCCGCCGCCCGGGCGACGGACCTGCTGGCGCAGGCCCTGGCCGGGGGGCGATTCATCCCGCGGCTCTGACCCTCACGACTGCGGGACGTGCTCGCCGTGGCCGTGCTCGCGCAGCTTGGCCCGGATCCGCGCCGCGGCCTCGTCCATCATCGCCGGGTCGGGGTCGTTGTCGGCGGTGCGGAAACTGAACTGGCTCGGCGACGTGACCGGCCAGACGTGCCAGTGCAGGTGCGGCACCTCGAATCCCTGAGCCAGCAGGCCCACCCGCGGCGCCTGCCACTCCTCCTGCTGAGCTTTCCCGATCGCCAACGCCACCTGCGACAGATGCGCGATGAGGTCCGCGTCGGCCTCGGTCCAGGACGGGATCTCCTCCCGGGAGACGACGAGGGTGTGCCCTGGGGTCAATGGTGCGGCGGTGAGAAACGCGACACACCGGGCGTCGGTCCAGACGAACCGACCCGGGATCTCACCGGCGATGATGCGGCTGAAGATGCTGGCCATGGCGCCAGCCTAGGGGGATCACCGGCGTCGTGGCACTCGGGTGGTGGCAACGCCAGCAAGCACCCCCAGCGGCCGCCCAGCCTCCGTCCAGCGCGCCCGCGCGCGACGGCGTACCCTCGAGCGGACGATCGCCTTCGAGGAGTCCCCACTGTGTCGCTGTTGGATCAGATTCAGTCTCCCGCCGACCTGCGCCGGCTCGATCCGGCGCAGCTGGAGTGGCTGGCCGCGGACATCCGCCGCTTCCTGGTGAGCGCCGTGTCGGCCACCGGGGGCCATCTCGGTCCGAACCTCGGTGTCGTCGAGCTGACCATCGCCCTGCACCGGGTCTTCGAGAGCCCGCACGACACGATCGTCTTCGACACCGGCCACATCGGCTATGTGCACAAGCTGCTGACCGGCCGCCAGGACTTCTCCGGGCTGCGTGCCAAGGGCGGCCTGTCCGGTTATCCCAGCCGGGCCGAGTCCGAGCACGACGTCGTCGAGAACAGTCATGCCTCCGGGGCGGTGTCGTGGGCCAGCGGGATCGCCCACGCCCGCCGGCTGAGTGGCCAGAGCGATCGGCACACCGTCGCGGTGGTCGGCGACGGCGCGCTGACCGGGGGGATGGCCTGGGAGGCGCTGAACAACCTCGCCGCCTGCAAGGATCTGCCGCTGGTCATCGTCGTCAACGACAACACCCGCAGCTACGCGCCGACCATCGGCGGGCTGGCGGAGCACCTGGCGACGCTGCGGACGACGCGCCAATACGAGCAGGTGCTCAACTGGGGCAAGGAGCGCCTGGCGCGCACTCCCGTGCTGGGCCGTCCCGCGCTCGGGACGCTGCACGGGGTCAAGAAGGGCCTCAAGGACATGATCGCCCCGCAGGGGCTGTTCGAGGACCTCGGGCTGAAATACGTGGGGCCGGTCGACGGCCATGACGAGGCGGCCGTCGAGGTCGCCTTGCGTCAGGCCCGGGGCTATGGCGCACCGGTGATCGTGCACGTGATCACCCGCAAGGGCCACGGCTATGAACCGGCTCGCCAGAACGCCGACGATCGCTTCCACGCGGTCGGCGTCATCAACCCCGAGACCGGGCTACCGCTGGAGGTCAGTGGCCGGTCCTGGACCGACGATTTCGCCGAGGCCGTGGAAAAGGCCGCGGCCCAGCGCGAGGATGTGGTGGCGCTGACGGCCGCCATGCTGATCCCGGTGGGGTTGAAGGGCTTTGCCGAACGCTATCCCGACCGGGTCTTCGACGTGGGGATCGCCGAGCAGCACGCGGTGACGATGGCGGCTGGCCTGGCGTACGGCGGGCTGCACCCGGTCGTCGCCATCTACTCGACGTTCCTGAACCGGGCCTTCGACCAGATGCTGATGGACTGTGCCCTGCACCGGGCCGGCGTCACGTTCGTGCTGGACCGGGCCGGGATCACCGGCAATGACGGCGCCTCGCACAACGGCATGTGGGACATGACGCTGGCCAACATCGTCCCCGGCCTGCGTCTGGCCGCGCCGCGCGACGGCGTACAGGTGGCTCGGGCCCTCGACGAGGCGCTGCTCGTCGCGGACGGGCCGACCGTCCTGCGGTTCCCGAAGGGCAACCCGCCCGCCCCGATCGACGAAATCCGCTCCCACGGGGTGGTGGACGTGCTGGCCGAGACCGGCGACGGCCCGGTGGACGAGCTGATCGTGGCCATCGGCGCGATGGTGCCCACCGCACTCACTGCCGCTTCGGAGCTGGCCGCCGCCGGGCGGTCGGTGCGCGTCGTCGACCCGCGCTGGTGTCTGCCCGTACCGACCGAGCTCGTCGAGCTGGCTCGAACCGCCGGGCGGGTCGCCGTCATCGAGGACAACGTGGTGGGTGGCGGGATCGGGGCGGCCGTCGCGCTGGCGCTGAGCGAGGCCTCGCTGGAGGTGCCGGTGGTCCAGCTGGGGGTGCCCAAACGGTTCCTGGACCACGCGAGCCGCGGCGAGGTGCTGGCCGAGATCGGGCTGACCCCGCAGACCATCCTGCGTCGCCTCAACGGCCCACGTCGCGGTCCGCGGCTGGCAGACTCCGCCTAGGAAGCCGTCGCGCGCCATCCGCAGGAGGGGCTCATGCCTGAGGTAACCGTTCACGATCTCTCGCAGGGCCGCCCCGCCTCCGGCGCGCCGACCGTGCTGCTCGTGCATGGCATCACCGGCAACGGATTGTGCTGGCGCGAGGTCGCCGCCGAGCTGGGTCGGCGCCGCGGCGATGGGGCGCTCCGGGTGCTGGCGCCGGACCTGCGGGGCCGGGCCGAGTCGCGTGAGGTCGGCCCGCCGTACGGGATGGGTGCCCACGCCGCCGACATGGCGCAGATCGCGCGCGCGCAGGACGGCCCGGTGCTGCTGGTGGGCCACTCGATGGGAGCGTTCGTGGCGGCCGTTGCGATGGCCACCGATCCCACGCCGTACGTCGCGGCGCTGCTGGTCGACGGCGCCCTCGCCCTGCCCATGCCGGACGGCATCGACGTCGACACCGCGTTGCAGGCCGTGATCGGTCCGGCGATGACGCGCCTGTCGATGCGGTTCGAGAGCCCGCAGGCCTATCTCGACTTCTGGCGGCAGCATCCCGCGGTCGGCCCGCTGCTGGCCGGCCCGGCCGCCGAGACGACTCAGGGCTACATCCTGCACGACCTGATGCCGGCGCCCGATGACGACGGATACGTCTCGACGTGCGTCCTGGAGGCCATCCGCGAGGACGGCGGCGCCGTGCTGGTGGACCCGAGCGTGGCGCCCGCCACGAAGAACGCCCTGGAGCGCGGCGCGCGGATGGAACTGATCTGGGCCGCGCGGGGCATGCTTAACGAGCCGCAGGGGCTGTACGACGAGGCCCGGTTGGCCGCCCATGCGCTGCCGGAGAGCCTGCGCATCACCCGCGCCGACGCGAACCATTATTCGGTCATCCTCGACCCGGCCGGGGTGGCCACCATTTGCGACGCCATCGACCGCCTGCTGCCGGCCTCACCCCGCCACGACTGACGGCTACCGCTCGGCGCACCTCTCCTCATACCACGGTATGGAGAGGGGTGCGCCGAGCGGTCACCTGCTCATACCACGGTATGGAGAGGGGGCGGGTGGGATCAGATGTCGCGGAACGTGGTCACGCTGGCGCCTAGGGCGTTGAGGCGGTGGGCCAGGTCCTCGTACCCGCGGTTGATCACATAGACGTTGCGCAGCACCGAGGTGCCCGGCGCCGCGAGCATCGCCAGCAGGATGACGACGCCGGGTCGCAGGGCCGGCGGGCAGACCACCTCGGCCGCGCGCCAGCGGGTCGGGCCGTCGATCAGCACCCGATGCGGGTCGAGCAACTGCACCTTCACCCCGACCTTGGTCAGTTCGGTGAGGTAGATGGCGCGGTTCTCATAGACCCAGTCGTGGATCATCGTGCGCCCCTGCGCGACCGCCCCGATCAGCGCGAAGAACGGCAGGTTGTCGATGTTCAGTCCGGGGAAGGGCATCGGGTGGATCTTGTCGATCGGCGCGACCAACGGGCCGGGGATCGTGGTGAGGTCCAGCAGCCGGGTCTTGCCGTTGGCCGAGGCGTATTCGGGGCTCAGCTCGAACTTCATGCCCATCTCGGACAGCAGGCTCAGCTCGATCTCGAGGAACTCGATCGGGATGCGTCGGATCGTGATCGAGGACTCGGTGACCACGGCAGCCGCCAGCAGGCTCATCGCCTCGATGGGGTCCTCGCTGGGGGAGTAGTCGATGTCCATGTCGATGACCCGGCAGCCGCGCACCCGCAACGTCGTGGTGCCGATGCCGTCGATCTGGACGCCGAGCCGCTCCAGGAAGAAGCACAGGTCCTGGACCATGTAGTTGGGGCTGGCGTTGCGGATGACCGTCTCACCCTCGAACCGGGCGGCGGCCATGAGCGCGTTCTCGGTGACGGTGTCGCCGCGCTCGGTGAGCACCACGGCGCGGGTCGGGTGCACGGTGCGGTCCACGCCGGCGTGGAAGAAGCCATTGGTGGTGCTCACGGACAGGCCGAAGTGCTTCAGCGCGTGCATGTGCGGCTCGATGGTGCGTGAGCCCAGGTCGCATCCGCCGGAGAAGGGCAACGAGAAGCTGTCGAAGTCGTGCAGCAGCGGCGCGAAGAACATGATGATCGTGCGGGTACGCCGGGCCGCGTCGAGATCCATCGCGGTCAGATCCAGGCGCGCCGGCGGCACGATCTCCAGGTCGTTGCTGTCGGGCAGCCACCGAGTCCGTACGCCGATGCTCTGCAGCACCTCGATGATCCGGTTGACCTCTTCGATCCGGGCCAGGCTGCGCAGAGTCGTGCGGCCGCGGTTCAGCAACGCGGCGCACAGCAGCGCGACCGCGGCGTTCTTGCTGGTCTTCACGTCGATCGAGCCGGACAGCTTGGTGCCACCCTTGATGCGCAGGTGCTGCGGACCGGATGTGCCGAGCGAGACGAACTCGCTGTCCAGGGACTCCCCGATGCGGGCCAGCATGTCCAGGCTGAGGTTCTGACGGCCCTGCTCGATGCGGGCCACGGCGCTTTGGCTGGTGCCGAGATGCTCAGCCAGCTCCGCCTGAGTCAGGCCGGCGTGGCGGCGAGCGTCGCGGATGAGGCCTCCGATGCGTGCCAAGTAGTCCTCACTCATATAGTCAAGCCTAACTCATATATGAGATACTTGCCGGTCAGGCCCTATCTCGACAGCAAGGCAACGTCTTCCTGTCGCGAGCCGAGCGGCGACGATGACGGCGGCGGTCCGCAAGCAGGACGTTCGCCCAAGTCTCCCACATGGCTCGTGGGCCCCCCGACAAGATGTTCCCCCGGCGCGTCGCCGTACCGTTGGTATCCCGCACCGCCAGTGGACCATTCGAGACGCGCCTGCGCTGGTAGGCGCGCCGACGGGGGGTTCCGGCGGGGACGGCCACGGCCGCCGTACGACGTGGCGTAGGTCATACGGCGGCCGTTCAACAACGTCCGATCGCTGTCATGGGCCGCAGATCATGGCCCAATGAGTCACTCCGGCAGGCTGGCGACCCCTCGGGGCAGGAAGCGCTGGCCGGTGACCTTCTCGGCGATCCCGGACCGGTCGAGCAGAGGCGTGAGCCCCCCGTTCCAGAACTGGAAGCCGGCCCCGGTGATCATGGCGAGGTCGAGATCCTGCGCGGCGACGACGACGCCCTCGTCGAGCATGATCCGAGCCTCCTGCGCGAGCCCCGCCAGGACGGTCTCGCGGACCTGCTCGGTGGTCAGCACGGTCGGCTGCTCCGGCAGTTCCATCAGCTTCACGACCTCGGGGTTGGGCACCATCTCCCCGCTCGGGCTCAGCACGTAATAGCCCGGCATCTTGTGCTCGATCGCGATGCGGCGGAAGTTCTCCGAGATGTAGAACCGGTCCGGGAACGCCTTGCCGAGCGTCTCACCGTTGTGGAAGGCCACCGCCGGGCCGACCATGCCGAGCAGCACGAACGGGGGCATCGGGGCGACCCCGGCGAAGCCCTTGTCGGCCACATCCACCGGCGTGCCCTGGTCCACGATGCGCACCATGTCGGACATGAATCGCCCGAGCAGCCGGTTGACGATGAACGAGGGGCTGTCATTGACCAGGATCGTCGTCTTGCCCAGCCCCTTGCCCGCCGCGAACGCGGTGGCCAGGGCCGCATCGTCGGTCCGCTCGCCCTTGATGATCTCCAGCAGCGGCATGACGGCGACCGGGTTGAAGAAGTGGAACCCGACGACCCGCTCGGGGTGCTTCAGGTCCGCCGCCATGTCGGTGATCGACAGGGAGGAGGTGTTGGTCGCGAGGACGCATTCGGGGGTGACGACCTCCTCGACCTCCTTCCAGACCTGCTTCTTGACGCCCATCTCCTCGAAGACGGCCTCGATGACGAAGTCCGCGTCGGCGAAGCCGGCCTTGCTCGTCGAGCCCGTCACCAGGGCCTTGAACCGGTTCGCCTTGTCCGGGGTCAGCCGACCCTTCTTGACCAGCTTGTCGAGCTCGGCGTGGACATAGCCGACGCCCTTGTCCACCCGCTCCTGATCCAGGTCCGTCATCACCACGGGCACCTTGAGGCGCCGCACGAACAACAGCACGAGCTGGCTGGCCATCAGGCCGGCGCCGACGATGCCCACCTTGGTGATCTTGCGGGCCAGCGACTTCTCCGGAGCCCCGGCGGGCCGCTTGGCACGCTTTTGGACCAGATCGAAGGCGTAGAGCCCGGCGCGCAGCTCCTCGCTCATCATCAGGTCTTCGAGCGCGACGGTCTCGCCCTCGAAGCCGTCCTCGCGCGAGCAGGTGCGGGCCTTCTCCATCAGGTCAATGGCCCGGTACGGCGCGGGGGCGTAGCCGCCGGTCTTCAGGTCCGCGAAGTCGCGAGCCTTCTTGATCGCCGCGGCCCAGCTGGCCTCGTCGCGGTCGACGGGCGTGCGTTCGACGGTGATCTCGCCGGTGAGCACCTTGGCCGCCCACAGGATCGACTGGGCGAGGAAGTCGGCCGGCTCGAAGACCGCGTCGGCGAGGCCGATGTCGTAGACCTCGCGGCCCTTGAGCATCTTGTTCATCGACAGCGGGTTCTCGATGACCAGCTTGACCGCACGCTCGATGCCGATCAGGTTCGGCACCAGCCAGGTGCCGCCCCAGCCGGGGATGAGGCCGAGGAAGCACTCCGGCAGCGCGAACGCGGGGATCCCGGTGGAGGCGGTGCGGTAGGTGCAATAGAGGTTGACCTCGACGCCGCCGCCGAGGGCCAGGCCGTTGATGAACGAGAACGTCGGCACGCCCATGTCGGTGAGCCGACTGAACGCGATGTGCCCCAGGTCGGCGATCGCCCGGGCCTGCGCCTTGTCGGTGACCTTGGCGACGCCGGACAGGTCCGCGCCCGCGGCCAGGATGAACGGCTTGCCGGTGATGGCCACGGCCGCGATCTCGCCCTTGGCGGCCCGCTCCTGCAAGCCCTGCAGGACGGCGTCGAGCCGGATCAGGGTCTGCGGCCCGAACGTGTTGGGGCGGGTGTGGTCCTTGCCGTTGTCCAGAGTGAGCAGCGCCATCACCCCGGCGCCGCCGGGCAGCTCGATGTCGCGGACCTTGGCGTCGGTGATGACCTCGTCGGGGAAGATGGTCTGGAAGTCGATCGTGGGCGCGCTCATCGGGCCGCCGCCTCCTTCGTCTGGGTGGTGGACGTCGCGCCGGGGACGTAATCGGCGTGGTGGGGGTTCTCCCAGATGACGGTGGCCCCCATGCCCATGCCGATGCACATGCTCGTGATGCCGTAGCGCACGCTCGGGTCCTCCGCGAATTGCCGGGCGAGCTGGATCATCAGCCGTACGCCGGAGCTGGCCAGCGGATGGCCGCAGGCGATGGCGCCGCCATAGCGGTTGACCCGCGGGTCGTCGTCGGCGATGCCGTAGTGGTCGAGGAAGCTGAGCACCTGCACGGCGAACGCCTCGTTGAGCTCGAACAGGCCGATGTCGTCGATGGACAGGCCGGCGTTGGCCAGGGCCTTCTCGGTGGCCGGCACCGGACCGTAGCCCATCACCTCCGGCTCCAGGCCGGCGAACGCGAAGGACACCATCCGCATCTTCGGCGTCATGCCCAGCTCGGCCGCCGCCTGCTCGGACGCGAGGATGCACGCCGTGGCGCCGTCGTTGAGCCCGGCCGCGTTGCCGGCGGTGACCCGGCCGTGCGGCCGGAACGGCGTCTTCAGGTCGGCCAGCGCCGCCATCGTGACACCCGGTCGCGGCGGCTCGTCGGTGGCGGCATAGCCCCAGCCGAGTTCGGCGTGCCGGGTGGCCACCGGCACCAGATCGGGCTGGATCTGGTTGGCGGCGTAGGCCTTCTCCATCTTGTTCTGGCTGCCCACCGCAAAACGGTCGGCCCGTTCCTTGGTCAGCTGCGGGAACCGGTCGTGCAGGTTCTCGGCGGTGTTGCCCATGTTCAGCGCCTCGACGTCGACCAGCTTCTCCGCGACGAACCGCGGGTTGGGGTCGACGCCCTGCCCCATCGGATGCCGGCCCATGTGCTCGACGCCCCCGGCGATGGCGACGTCGTACGCGCCGAAGGCGATGCTGGCGGCGGCCGTCGTGGCGGCCGTCAGGGCGCCGGCGCACATCCGGTCGATCGCATAGCCGGGCACGGTGTCGGGCAGGCCGGACAGCAGTGCCGCGGTGCGCCCGATGGTCAGGCCCTGATCGCCCATCTGGGTGGTGGCCGCGATCGCCACGTCACCGACGCGCTCGGGCGGCAGTTCGGGGTGGCGGCGCAGGAGTTCGCGGACGCAGGCGACGATCAGGTCGTCGGCGCGCGTCTGGGCGTAGATGCCCTTATCTCCCGCCTTGCCGAACGGCGTGCGTACGCCGTCGACGAAGACGACCTCGTGGCGTGGTGTGGACACGGATTCTCCCTGGGTCGGCAGAACATGGGATCGGCGACATTCCGTCACCATGGTGACGCGGCCATCGGCCGGATGGTGGGCTGACGAAACCGCCGCTTCCGGACAATCTTACCGGTGGGTAATCCCGCTGCCACCGTGGCGAGGGTGGCGTTCGTCTCAGCGGGGTCCGGGCACCCCCTCCCACCTGCCCCGACGCCCGTGGTCGGGGGGCCCGTGGTCGGGCGGCGCGCGGGGCGGCTCAGTCGCCGGTCTGCAAGGCGGCGATGACGGCGGGGGCGACGATGTCGATCTGCCAGGACCGCGCGCCCCGCCCGGCCAGCGCGCTCCGGACCGCCTCGTCCGTGGCCTCGGGGGGTGACCACAGGACCCGGCGCAGGGTGTCGGGGGAGATCAGGTTCTCGACGGGGACCGTGTGCTGGGCGGAGAAGGCCGCCAGATCCGCGCGGACGGCAGCGAGGCGGGCGGCGGCCGCCGGGTCGCGGTCCGCCCACGCCCGCGGTGGCGGCGGGCCGTCGGAGGGCAGGCTCAGCAGCGGCAACTGCTCGTCGGTCAGGCTCAGTGCGGCGGTCACCGCGCCGAGCCACGCGGAGGCATACCGACGGGCCGCGCGGTTGCCGGTGGCCTCGCCCACCGCGCTGAGCGTGCCCGGGGCGGCCTGGGCGATCTCCAGGAGGGCCGCGTCCGGGATCACGCGGCCGGGCGAGACATCCCGGGTGCGGGCGACGTCATCGCGGGTGTACCAGAGTTCCCGGGCCACGGCCATCGTCCGGCGGCTGCGGATCTTGTGCAGCCCGGAGAGCCGTCGCCAGGGATCGACCCGCGGCGCGGGACCGGTGAACGAGGTGAGGGCGGCGAATTCCTGGTGGGCCCAGTCGAGCTTGCCCTGGTCCGCGAGATCGGCCTCGATCGCGTCGCGCAACTGGGGGAGCACCTCCACGTCCAGCGCCGCATACCGCAGCCACGGCTCCGGCAACGGCCGCGTGGACCAGTCCACCGCGGAGTGCTCCTTGGCCAGTGTGACCCCCAAGTAGTGCTCCAGGACCGCGGCGAGGCCGACCCGCGGTTGGCCCGCGAGTCGGGCGCCCAGCTCGGTGTCGAACAGGTGCGCCGGGAACAGGCCCAGCTCGGCGAGGCAGGGCAGATCCTGGCTGGCCGCGTGCACGACCCACTCGACGTCCCCGATGACCTCGGCGATCGGGCCGAGGTCGGGGCAGGCGATCGGATCGAGCAGGACGGTGGCCGCCCCGGCCCGGCGCAGCTGCACCAGATAGGCGCGCTGACCGTAGCGGTAACCGGAGGCGCGTTCGGCGTCGACGGCCACCGGACCCGTCCCGGCCGCCAGGGCCCGGGCCGCGGCCGCCAGCTCCGCCTCGTCCTCGACGACCTCCGGGATCCCGTCCGACGGCATCTCGATCAGGGTGGGCAGGCCGAGATCCTCGGGGCTGCCCTCCGGTGCGGCGGCGGGTGGCGCCGCCGGGGCTGCGGCCTCGCGCTCGGCTCGCCGACGAGCCAACTCCTCGCGCACCTCGGCCCGGCCCTCGCGGGTGCGGCGCCGCGTCACGGGGCCCGCCGGGCGCGGATCGGGACCGGCGGCAGCCTCGGCAGCCGCCGCAGCCGCGGGGGAATCGGCAGCAACGGTGGCGTCGGCGGATGATTCGGCGGGTGGCGGTGGGGTGAACGGGTCGTCGAGGTGGCTCATACCGATCACCAGGATGTCATGCGGCGGTCATCGCCGGATGCCCGGCAGCGGGACGACCCCGTCGGGCAGCGGCGGCAGGCCGGCGATGGTGCACAGCAGCTCGGTCCACAGCAGCAGGTGGTCTCCCAGCTCCGCACCCGAGACGGTCCACGAGGCCCGCAGTTCCAATTCGGCGCTGGCGTCCTTGTCGGCCAGCGACCCGAAACTCTCCGAGACGATCCGGGTCACCGTTCCGCCCAGCGCGCGGTAGCCGACTCCCGCATCGTCCAGCGCGTCGCTCAGCCAGGACCAGCCGACCTCGGGGAGCAGGGGGTCGGCGCCCATCTCCGCATCGAGCTGGCAGGTCGCATAGGTGACGACCCGCCACGCCCCGTCCCACGCCTCCGGCTCTGCGGGGTCGTGCAGCACGATGAAGCGCCCCGTCGCCACCGGGTCCTCGGACTCGGGCAGCATGACGTCTGCGGACAGTGCCGTGCTGTTCGGGGCGATGCGTTGCGGCGCGGGGATCTCCAGCAGCGTGACCTCGGGCCGCGTCCGCACCTGCGCCAGGGCCTGGACGCACCGGCTGAACTGCTCGGGCGCCCCACGGCGGGCCTGGCGACTGCTCACGTGGAGCACCATACGGCCGGCTCAACCCACCGCGCGGGCACCACGCCGGTCACGCTGCGCAGGTGCGGCCAGGACGTGCGACGATGCGCAGCGTGACCGATCTGTCCTCCGGCGTCGAGCGTCGCGGTCCCGCGGACTCCGCAGCCCCGGACGCCGTACCGTCGTCCCCCGCCGAGTCGTTGCTCGTCGCCGCCGCGCGGCGGCGGCCGGGCCCTCGTCCGCCGGTGTGGTTCATGCGCCAGGCCGGGCGGTCGCTGCCCGAGTACCGGGCCATCCGGGAGGGCATCGCGATGCTGGACTCCTGTCGGCGACCCGACCTGGTCGCGGAGATCACCCTGCAACCGGTGCGTCGGCATGGGGTGGACGCGGCGATCTTCTTCAGCGACATCGTGGTCCCGCTGGCGGCGATCGGGATCGACCTGGACATCGTCCCGGGGACGGGTCCCGTCGTGGCCCGCCCGATCCGGCGCCGGGCCGACCTCGACCAGCTCGTGCCGCTGGAGCCGGGACACGTCCCCGACATCACCGAATCGGTGCGCCTGGTGGTGGCGGAGCTGGGCGCGAGGCCGTTGATCGGATTCGCGGGGGCGCCGTTCACCCTCGCGTCGTACCTGGTCGAGGGCGGTCCCAGCAAGAACCACGAGAACACCAAGGCGCTGATGTACGGCGACCCGCAGCTCTGGCACGACTTGTGTGCCCGGCTGGCCCAGATCTCCGGGACCTTCCTGCGGGTGCAGGCGCAGGCCGGCGCGAGTGTCGTTCAGCTCTTCGACTCCTGGGTCGGCGCGCTGCCGCTGGCCGACTACGAGCGGTACGTCGCGCCCCACTCGGCGTCCGCCCTCGCCGCCGTGGCCGACCTGGACGTGCCCCGAATCCACTTCGGGGTGGGCACCGGCGAACTGCTCGGCGCGATGGGAGCGGCCGGCGCCGAGGTGGTCGGGGTGGACTACCGGGTGAACCTGGCGCAGGCCTCCCGGCGGATCGGTCCGGGATATGCCGTGCAGGGCAACCTCGACCCGGCGTACCTGTTCGCGCCCTGGGAGGCGCTGGCGGAGCGGGTCCGGCAGATCGTGGCCGAGGGGCGGCAGACGCCCGGGCACATTGTCAATCTGGGGCACGGGGTCCTGCCGCACACCGACCCCGACGTCATCACCCGCGTCGTGGACCTCGTCCGCTCGCTCGAGGGCTCGTGAGCCTGGGCCACGCTGTGAAGGGCGGGCCGCGATGACGGTCGATCAGCTCTACCTCGTCGGCGGCCTCGCGCTCCTGCTAGCCGTCGTCCTGCCCATCCTGTTGCGTCGGGTCGCGCTGTCGGCCCCCATCGTCCTGGTCCTCGTCGGCTTGGGCATCGGATCCATGCCGCTGCCGCAGGGTTTCGACGTCGACCCGACGACGAACCCGGCCGCCATCGAGCACCTGACCGAGCTCACGGTGATCGTGGCGTTGATGGGTGTCGGGCTGGCCTTGGACCGCCCGCTGTCGTTGCGGTCCTGGGCGTCGTGGCGGCGCTGGCATGCGACGTGGCGGTTGCTCGCCATCGGGATGCCGCTGGCGATCCTCGGGACCTGGGTCCTCGGGATGGGGGTGCTGGGGCTTGGTGCGGGCTCGTCCTTGCTGCTGGGCGCGGCGTTGGCGCCCACCGATCCGGTGCTCGCCGCGGATGTCCAGGTCGAGGGACCCAGCACCGAGGAACTCGACGACATCGGGGAGCGCGACGAGGTGCGGTTCGCCCTGACCTCGGAAGCGGGCTTCAACGACGCCTTGGCGTTCCCGTTCGTCTACGCGGCGATCTTCCTCGCGGAGAAGCAGCAGGTCGGGGACTTCCTGCTGCGGTGGCTGAGTTGGGAACTCGTCGGCAAGACGCTGCTGGGGGCGGCGATCGGCGTCGCCTGCGGCCTGGCTCTTGGGCGGGTAGCGTTCCACGGCCACGACACGCTGCGCCTGGCGGAGAAGGGCGAGCCGTTGCTGGCCCTGGCTGCCACGTTCGTCGCTTACGGGCTGGCCGAGGTCGTGGGCGGCTGGGGGTGTCCTTCGCCGACGGACTGTTGGGCTACCTCGACTGGCGCGGGTTCGGGTTCGCGGTCCTCGTCCTGTTCGTGGTCCGGCCCGTCACGGCCGGCCTCGCCCTGCTGGGGAGCGATCGGCACGTCCGCGGCCAGGGGGAGGTGGGACTCGGTCCTCGGGAGCGGCTCGTCACAGCATTTTTCGGCGTTCGGGGCATCGGTTCGGTGTACTACCTGGCGTACGCCTTCGGCGCCGCCGCCTTCCCCGAGCAGTCCTACCTGTGGTCGGTGGTGGGCGCGACGATCTTGTTGTCCGTCATCGTGCACGGGGTTCTCGCCACGCCGGCCATGCGCTGGGTCGAGGCGAAGCGGGCCGAGCGGGCCACCGACACGGTCTAGACCGGCCGCAACCCGGTCTCGCAGCCGGGCCGATTGCGCCGGCGCACGGGGCGCGTTGGTCGCCCTGCCGCCCGGCCTGACAGACTGCGGCCATGACCGAGACCCGACCTGGCGCAGCGGAGCTGCGCGCGCTCAACGACACGATCCGCTACGCGATGTGGTCGGTCTTCGCCGCGTCAGTGCCGCTCGGCGAGGATCGGGCCGGCATCGAGAGCGACCTGGACGACTTCCTCGCGGGCGTGGAGGCGGACGGGGTCGTGGTGCGGGGCCTGTACGACGTGGCCGGCCTGCGCGCCGACGCCGATCTGATGATCTGGTGGCACGCCGAGACGATCGAGCAGCTCCAGGCGGCCTACCAGGCGTTCCGACGCACCCGGTTGGGTCGGCACCTGACGCCGGTCTGGTCGGTGGCGGCGCTGCACCGGCCCGCCGAGTTCAACAAGGGGCACGTGCCGGCGTTCATGAAGGGCGAGGAAGCCCGCGACTACCTGTGCGTCTATCCGTTCGTGCGCAGTTATGAGTGGTATGTCATCGGCGAGGACGAGCGCCGCGCCATGCTGTCGGAGCACGGCCAGATGGCCCGCGACTACCCCGACGTGCGGGCCAACACGATCGCCTCGTTCGCGCTTAACGACTACGAGTGGGTGCTGGCGTTCGAGGCCGACGAGCTGCACCGCATCGTCGACCTCATGCGGCACCTGCGCGGCAGCAAGGCCCGCCTGCACGTGCGCGAGGAGGTGCCCTTCTTCACCGGGCCGCGCCGCACCCCGGGACAGATCGTCGCCGCGTTGCCCTGACCGCCGGTCAGAGCTGGCGCGCCATCAGGCGCAGGGCGTCCGCGGCGACGGACTTGCCGTCGTGGAAGCCCATGTCCCACGGCGCCCCGGCGAACACTTGGGCTCCGACGGTCGGGCTGATCCGCTCGGCGGCGGTCCGCAGGATCTCCCGCCGGATGGCGTCCGCCTCGGCCTCGAAGAGGCCCAGGCAGCTCTCGACCACGTGGTCGGCCGCGGCCTTCTCTAGCCGGGGCTGCCCGTCATCGCCCGGTCGCAGGAGAACCTCTAGCAGCAGGTCCCGCGTGATCATCGCCCGTCCTTCAGGTTTGCGCTGCCGGCGAGGGCAGCAGGTCACCGGCGCCGCCGCTGCGTCGCCTCCAGCGGATCTATCGGCCGAAGCGCGTACGGCGTAAGCGTGCCGTCGCCATCCGCTGGCGGGGCGCTCGGCCAGACGGGCAACGCGGGGTCAGGCGCTGCGATTCAGCCGTCGATGGGGTGCAGGCGCAGGCTGATCGAGTTGATGCAGTACCGCTGATCGGTGGGCGTGTCATAGCCCTCGCCCTCGAAGACGTGGCCCAGGTGGCTGCCGCACGAGGCGCAGCGCACCTCGACGCGGCGCATGCCGTGGGAGCGGTCTTCCACGTACTCCACCGCGTCACCGGCCAGCGGCGCGTAGAACGACGGCCAACCGCAGTGACTGGGGAACTTCGTCTCGCTGCGAAACAGCTCGGCCCCGCAGGCTCGGCAGCTGTAGACGCCTTCGGTGCTGGTGTCGGTGTATTCCCCGACGCCCGGCGGCTCGGTGCCGGCGCGGCGCAGCACGGCGTACTCCTGCGGCGTCAGCAGAGCCGCCCACTCTTCGTCGGTGCGCTGCACAGGATAGGGCTGCACGGGATCGCTCTGACCGGTCATGCGGATCACCGTACGGCGTGGTCGCGGGCCGACCGCGAGCGCCCCGCCGCCAGGCTCGCCCCGGGCGGGCGGCATTAGGCTGCCGCCCATGGCGGACCCCGCAGTGACGATCGAGTGCGCCGCCCCGGACGGGCAGGTACGTCGGGTGCGGTTGAGCAACCCGGACCGACCGGTGTGGCCGCAGGCGGGGCTGAGCAAGGCGGACCTCGCGGCGTACCTGCTGGCCGTCGACACGGCGTTGCTGCGCTGCGTGGGGGATCGGCCGGTGACCCTGCAACGCTTCCGCGGCGGGGTGAGCGGGGAGGAGTTCTATAGCAAGAACCCGCCCAAGGGCTGCCCGGCCTGGATCCGCACCGTGGAGTGCACCTACCCCTCCGGGCGGCGGCATCCGCAGCTGGTGATCGAGGAGATCGGCGCCGCGGTGTGGGCGGTGCAGATGGGCACGGTCACCTTCCACCCGTGGCCGGTCCGCGCCGACGACAACGACCTCGTCGACGAGGTGCGCATCGACCTGGATCCGCAGCCGGGCACCGGGTTCGCGCAGGCCGTCGAGGCGGCGCTGGCGCTGCGGGAGCTGATGGCCGAGCTGGGGTTGACGGCCTGGGCCAAGACCAGCGGCAACCGTGGGGTGCACGTCTACAGCCGCATCGCACGGACCCACGAGTTCCTCGACGTGCGGCACGCGGTCATCGGGATCGCCCGGGAATTGGAGCGCCGGCTCCCGGATCTGGTCACCACGGCCTGGTGGAAGGAGGAGCGCGGCGCGCGGCTGTTCGTCGACTACAACCAGGCGAACCGGGACCGCACGATCGCCTCGGCCTACAGTCCCCGGCCGCTGCCGCACGCGCCCGTTTCCATGCCGCTGACCTGGGCGCAGCTGCCGGAAGCGGATCCGGCGGAGTTCACCGTAACGACGGTGCCGGCGATCGTGGCGGCCGAGGGCGACGCCTGGGCCGAGATCGATGCGCCGGAGCACACCGGGCGGATCGATGCGGCGCTGGGGTTGTGGCAGGCAGACCTCGAGCGAGGTTTAGGGGAACTGAACTTCCCTCCCGACTTCCCCAAAATGCCCGGCGAACCGCCGCGCGTCCAGCCCAGCAAAAAGAACGAGGCCAACTGGGAGGGCGAGGTCAAGCTCGCCGGTCGTCCCGGACGACCTCAGCGTCAGTGAGGACTTCGCCCAGGTCGTACGCCGCGGCGCGGTCGATCTGGTCGATGCTGCACGAGCGCGGATCCCGGTCGGGGCGCCACCGCAGGAACTGCACGGCGTGCCGGAATCGCCAGCCCTCCAGCTGATCGAACGACACCTCCACGACCCGCTCGGGGCGCAGCGGCACGAACGAGACGTCCTTGGTGGAGGAGAACCGGGAGCGGTCGGTGGCGGCCTGCGCCACCGTCCCGTCCGCGTCGCGGAGCACCCACGGCTGCAGTTCCTCGATCAACTCCACGCGCCGCGCGGCGGTGAACGCGGCGATCCCGCCGACGTTGAAGAGGCGCCCATCTGCGCCGTACAGCCCGAGCAGCAGCGAGCCGACCCCGCGCCCGCTGGTGTGCACCCGGTAGCCGACCAGCACGGCTTCGGCGGTGCGCTTGTGCTTGATCTTGACCAGGGTGCGCTTGCCGGGGGCATAGGCCGCGGCCAGCGGCTTGGCCAGAATGCCGTCCAGTCCCGCCCCCTCGAAGCGGCTGAACCAGTCCTGAGCCACCTGGTGATCGCGGGTCACCCGGGTCAGGTGGATCCCGTGGCCGCGCGGAACCCCCGCGAAAAGGCGCTCCAATTCCGCGCGCCGTTCGCTGAAACCCCGCTGCAGCCAAGGCTCGTCGGCGACCGAGAGGAGATCGAACGCGACCACCTCGGCGGGGGTCTCGAGGGCGAGCTTGGCCACCCGGGAGGCGGCCGGGTGGATCCGCTGGGCCAGCGCCTCCCAGTCCAGGCGCTGGGCGCCCGGTTCGCCCCGCCGTACGACGAGTTCGGCGTCGAGGGCGCAGCGGGCCGGCAGCGCCGCCCGGACCTGGTCGACCACCTCCGGGAAATAGCGCGTCAGGGGCTTCTTGCCGCGACTGGCCAACTCCACCTCGTCGCCGTCCTTGAGCACGATGCAGCGGAACCCGTCCCACTTCGGTTCGTAGAGCAGGCCGCCGGCGACCGTGTCGGCCGGCGGAATCGCCGGGGCGGCCTTGGCGAGCATGGGTTCCAGGGGGAGCGGGAAGGGGACCTTCATGGCGGCCATTGTGCTCGGTGGTGCGGCGCCGGCGGACACCCCCTGTCAGGATGTCCCCGTGACGACCTCCTCACCGGTCCCCGCGGGGCGCCGCGCCGTGGCCGTGGCCTGCGGTCTGGCCGGGGGCGCCCTGGCCGGTTCGGCGACGAGCCTGGCGCTGGCGTCGTACGTGCTGCGTCGGCTGGTGACCCCCGAGCGCGACCGCACGGACAACGTGCAGATCCTGGCGGTGCACCTCGGCGACGGCGGTGCTGACGGCGACGACGGCGATGCGATCACCCTGGCCCGCACCGAGGAGACGGTCGCTCCGGGACGGTACGGCCTGTGGCTGCACGGTGGCCGCGGGCACGCGCGGCTGGGGGACGTGCTCGCCGACGATCCCCGCGCCGGCACGGTGACCAGGCGGGTCGAGCGCGTCGACGCCGGTTCGCTGCGGCCCGGGCCGGCCCGCTGGAACGGCTACTACTACGGCGGCGACCCGCGGCAGTCCCTCGGGCTCGACTTCGTCGACGTCGCCATCCCCGGACCGTTGGGGCCGATGCCGGCGTGGCTGATCCCGGCCGCCGAGACAGCCGTGCCCGAGAACCGTTGGGCGGTCCTCGTGCACGGCCGGGGGGCGCTGCGCGGGGAATGCCTGCGCGCCGTCCCGGTGCTGCATCGGCTCGGGTACACCTGCCTGATCGTCGGCTACCGCAACGACGAGGACGCCCCCTCCAGTGGGGACCGGCGCTACGCCCTCGGGCTGTCGGAATGGGCGGACATCGAGGCCGCCCTGGGCTGGGCGCGCGACGCGGGCGCCACCTGCGCCGTGCTCGTGGGCTGGTCGATGGGCGGCGCGATCGTGCTGCAGACGCTGAGCCGTTCCCCGCTCGCGGCCGAGCTGGTGACCAAGGTCGTGCTCGACGCGCCGGTGGTGGACTGGGGCGATGTCATCCGGCACCACGTCCGGCTCGGCCGCATCCCGGCCGGCATCGCCGATGTCGCGACCCGGGTGCTGCGCTGGACGGGGGCCCGGCAGCTGGTGGGAATCGACTCCCCGCTGGATGTGGCCGAGACCGATTGGATCGCGCGGGCCCGCGAGCTGGCCCACCCGACGTTGCTGATCCATTCGGTCGACGACGAATTCGTGCCCGTCGGCCCGTCGGTCGCGTTGGCCCGGGCCCGCGCCGGACTGGTCCGCTACGTGCGCTGGACCGAGGCGCGGCACACCAAGGAGTGGAACACCGACCCGGATCGCTGGGACCGGGTCGTCGCCGAATTCCTCACCAGCTGAGCCAGACTCCCGCTCCGAGGCGGGCCGTTCGACGGCGCTGCTGCGTGGCGGCCGGGCGAGTCGGTGTCATGATGCCCCATGGCGAAAAAACCGAAGAACTCCGACAAGAAGTCCCGGTCCGGGGGTGGCAAGTCCGCGGCGGCGCGCGCCGAGAAGGCGGCCCCCGACCTCGCGGCGGCGATCCACGAGGCGCTGCAGGTCACCGAAGGGTTCGACCTGTCCGCCGTCGATCCGCGGGCCACCCCGGGGTTCACCGGGGACCGCGCCGCGGCGGAGCAGGAACTCGCCGCGACGGCGCAGGAGGTCTCCACCCTGCAGGAACGGCTGTACGCCGAGTCCAGGGGCGGGGGCCAGCGCAGCCTGCTGCTCGTGGTCCAGGGGCTGGACACCTCGGGCAAGGGCGGCATCATGCGGCACGTGGTCGGCCTGCTCGACCCGCAGGGCGTGCAGATCACGGCGTTCAAGGCGCCGACGCGTGAGGAGCGCAGTCACCCCTTCCTGTGGCGGATCCGCCGGGCGCTGCCGACCCCGGGCATGATCGGGGTCTTCGACCGCTCGCAATACGAGGACGTGCTCATCGTGCGCGTGCACAACCTGGTTCCGCCGTCGACGTGGTCGCGCCGGTACGCCCAGATCAACGCCTTCGAGAAGTCCGCCGCCGACAAGGGCATCCGCATCGTCAAGGTGATGCTGCACATCAGCTCGGCCGAGCAGAAGGAGCGGCTCGGCGAGCGGCTGGCGCGGCCGGACAAATACTGGAAGTTCAACCCCGGCGACATCGACGAGCGCCAGCGGTGGGACGACTATATGGCGGCGTACCAGGCCGTCATGGACAAGACGGCCACCGAGCACGCGCCGTGGTACGTCGTGCCGGCGGACCGCAAATGGTATGCCCGACTCGCCGTACAGCACCTGCTGCTGCGCGAGCTGCGCGCCATGGACCCGCAGTGGGCCGCCGCCGACTTCGACGTGGCGCAGCAGCAGGACCGCCTCGCCGCGACCTGAAGGCCTCAGGACCTGGGGCTGCGCTGCTGACGCTTGCGCGGCGTCCGGGGCGCGATCGTCTTCGCCGCCCCGCCGCGGGGCCGCTTCGGCGGCGCCGGGGCGGGGTCTGGTTCCTCTCGCGACCCGGGCAGGGCCGACGACGCGGCCTGCGCGGTGGCGAGCTCCTCGACCTCGTCGGGGGCTGCGGGCAGGGGCGTGCTCTGCAGCACCAGGACCGACCGGCCGGCCACGGCCACCTGGTCGCCGGGCGTGATCAGCGAAGCGGTCGGGTCCGGCAGTCCGGTCGCGAGGGCCGTGTTGATCGCCACTCGCCAGCGGACGCTCTCGTGCTCCAGATGCCTGGGGACGGTGAACTCGACGGCATCGCTGTGGGCGTTGAACATGAGGATGAAGTCGTCGTCGCGGACCCGGCGGCCCAAGGCGTCGGGGGAGTGGATCCCGTCACCGTTGAGGAAGACGGCCAGGGTGCGGGCGTAGCCGGTCTGCCAGTCCTCCTCGCGCATCTCCGAACCGTCGACCGCCAGCCACACGATGTCGCGCAACTCGGACTCACCGCCATGGTCGGCGCTGCCCTTGAAGAACCGCCGCCGCCGAAACACCGGATGGTCCATCCGCAGCTTGATGAGCTCCCGGCTGAACGTCAGCAAGTGCTCCTGGTCGCGGGTCAGGGCCCAGTCGATCCAGGCGATCTCGTTGTCCTGGCAGTAGACATTGTTGTTGCCGTGCTGGGTGCGCCCCAGTTCGTCGCCGTGCGCGAGCATCGGCACACCCTGGCTCAGCATCAGCGTGGTGAGCATGTTGCGGATCTGCTGCCGGCGCAGGGCCTGGATCGCGGTGTCCTCGCTCGGCCCTTCGGCCCCGCAGTTCCACGACCGGTTGTGGCTCTCGCCGTCGCCGTTGCCCTCGCCGTTGGCCTCGTTGTGCTTCTCGTTGTAGGTGACCAGATCGCGCAGCGTGAATCCGTCGTGGGCGACGATGAAGTTGATCGAGGCGATGGGGCGCCGGCCGGAGTGCGCGTAGAGATCGCTCGACCCGGTCAGCCGGGAGGCGAACTCCGACAGCGCGGCGGCCTCACCACGCCAGTAGTCGCGGACCGTGTCCCGGTATTTGCCGTTCCACTCGGTCCACAGCGGCGGGAAGTTGCCCACCTGGTAGCCGCCGTCGCCGAGATCCCACGGCTCGGCGATGAGCTTGACCTGGCTGATGATCGGGTCCTGCTGGATCAGGTCGAAGAATGCCGAGAGCTTGTCGACCTCGTGGAACTGTCGCGCCAGTGTCGCGGCCAGGTCGAAGCGGAACCCGTCGACGTGCATCTCGGTGATCCAATAGCGCAGGCTGTCCATGATCAGCTGCAGCACGTGGGGGTGGCGCATCAACAGGCTGTTGCCGGTGCCCGTCGTGTCGTAGTAGTGCTCCTTGGCATCGTCGACGAGCCGGTAGTAGGCGGCGTTGTCGATGCCTCGGAAGCAGAGCGTCGGGCCGAGTTCGCTGCCCTCGGCGGTGTGGTTGTAGACCACGTCGAGGATGACCTCGATCCCGGCCTCGTGCAGCGCCTTGACCATCGACTTGAACTCCGTGACCTGCTGGCCGTGCTGGCCGGTCGCGGAGTACTCGTTGTGCGGGGCGAGGAAGCCGATGGTGTTGTAGCCCCAGTAGTTGCGCAGCCCCTTGTCGACCAGGTGGGTGTCCTGGACGAACTGGTGCACCGGCAACAGCTCCAGGGCGGTCACGCCCAGGTCCTTGAGGTAGGCCACGATCGCGGGGTGCGCCATCGCGGCGTACGTCCCGCGGATCTCCTCGGGCACGTCCGGGTGCGTCATCGTCAGGCCCTTGACGTGCGCCTCGTAGATGACGCTCTCGTGGTATTCGTGCCGAGGCGGCCGATCGTGACCCCAATCGAAGAAGGGATTGACCACCACCGAGAGCATGGTGTGCCCGAGCGAGTCGTCGTTGTTGTGCTCCTCGGGCGCCATGAAGCGGTAGGCAAACAGCGACTCGTCCCCGGTCAGCTGGCCGGTGATGGCCTTGGCATAGGGGTCCAGCAGCAGCTTGTTGGGGTTGCAGCGGTGCCCGTTGGTGGGTTCGTAGGGGCCGTGCACCCGGTAGCCGTATTGCTGGCCGGGCTGGAGGTTGGGCACGTAGCCGTGCCACACGTAGCCGTCGACCTCGGTCAGCTCCAGCCGTTCCTCGGCGCCGGCTTCGTCGATGAGGCACAGCTCGACTCGGGTGGCGACCTCGGAGAACAACGCGAAGTTCACGCCGGCCCCGTCGAAGGTCGCGCCGAGGGGGTATGCCCTGCCAGGCCAGATGTCCATGTGCTCCACTCCGTCGATGCCGGCCGGGCGGACTTCGCCGGGCCGGCGGGTCCATTTTGACAGGCTCGCGCGCCTCGGCCGACATGCCCGCCGCACGCCGCCCGGGGCCGGGTGAGCGAGTTGGCGCCGAGGCAGCGGATCGGTTAATGTCGGGGAGCACCCGAGGGCGCCACGCCCGACGGGAAATGCGGACATAGCTCAGTTGGTAGAGCACAACCTTGCCAAGGTTGGGGTCGCGAGTTCGAGTCTCGTTGTCCGCTCGGAGGCCGCGGGCCCTTGGGGCACCGAGTTTCACGGTGGAGTGGCCGAGAGGCGAGGCAACGGCCTGCAAAGCCGTGTACACGGGTTCAAATCCCGTCTCCACCTCCACTCACCCGGGCGATTGGCGCAGGTGGCTAGCGCGCTTCCTTGACACGGAAGAGGTCACAGGTTCAAGTCCTGTATCGCCCACCCTTGCAGCACGGCCCCTGGCCAGCGACACCGCTGGCCAGGGGCCGTTCTCGTGCTGCGGGCACCCTGCCGGCATCCGGCCCCTGCGCTGAGGTTTGGAGCGTTGCGGGCGCGGCCGCTAGGGTGGACCAGCAACCAGGACGTATAGCTCAGTTGGTTAGAGCGTTCGCTTCACACGCGAAAGGTCAGGGGTTCGAGTCCCTTTACGTCCACCCCACGCACAAGGCTCGAACCCTTGCCAACGGAAACGTTGGTGGAGGTTCGGGCCTTGTGTGCGTCTGCGGCCCAGGTCAGAGCGTTGGCGTTGACCTGCGGATCGAGGAGCATTTCGAAGGGCCGGTTGTGCTCGACGCGCAGCTCGTTGTCCTCGTCGATGTAGACCTTCGTGAAGAACGCCTGGTTGCATAGCCGCCGGTTGGTGTCGTCGCAGCGGGCGTAGATGTCGGCGCAGTTGGCGAGCAGTCCGAGGGCGTCGTCGAGGTGGGCGCGGGCGTCGGCGTAGTCGCCGAAGTGGGCGTCGATACGTCGGGTCACCTTGTCGAGTTCGGCGACGATTCGGTCCTGCTCGCGCTTGAGCACGGTCAGCGGGATCGCGTCGGCGTAGTGCGCCTGCATGAGCCGGTCCTGCTCGCTTTCGAGCCGGTCGCGGCTGGTGGTGAGGCGTTCCAATTCCTCGGTTTCGGCGGCCATGAGCCGGTCGAACTCGTGGTGGAGCATCCCCGCGAGTGCGTCCTGCTGAGCCGGCGTGATCTGCACGCGAGAGTAGTAGTCCTCGACGAGCTTCTCGACATCCTCGATGAGCATCGCCTGGCGCGTGCAGTCGGTCCGCTTGGAGTGTCGGCCGGAGCAGACGAAGTAGCAGTACACGTTGCCGTGGCGGTTCTTCGCGTTGGAGACGATGAGCCGCGAACCGCACTGGCCGCAGTGGATAGTGCCTTTGAGGTAGTGGCCGTGGACTTGGGTCGCCTCGACGGCGCACTGGTGCGCGGTGAGCACGGACTGGACCTGGTACCAGACCTCGGCAGGCACGAGCGCCGGGTGGTTGCCCTTGTATCGGGTGCCTCGGTAGATGACATCGCCCTTGTAGTACGGGTTGATCAGGAGGCGATGGATGGTGGACACGGCCAAGGGCTTCGCCGGCCTCTTCGGCGTGGGCAGGCTGCGCAGTCCGCGCGAGGTGAGTTCGTCGTGGAGCTGGCTGACGCTCCAGTTCCCGGATGCGTATGCCTTGAATGCCCACTCGATCATCGGTGCTCGCTCGGGATCGAGTTCGATGGTGCGGAGCTCGCGCCCCAACTCGTCGCGCTTGCGGACGTTGAGGTAACCGATGGGTGCTCGTCCGTTCGTGCCGCCACCGATGGCCTTCTGGGTCATGCCCTTGGTGACTTCGGTGGCGAGGTTGCGGGAGTAGAACTCGGCGATCGTGGACATGATGCCGTGCAGGAGCATCCCCGACGGGGTCTCGTCGATGTTCTCCGTCGCGGATACGAGCATGACCCCGCACTGTTGGAGTGCGAGGTGGATGCTCACGTCGTCGGCGCGGTTCCTGGCGAGCCGGTCGACCTTGTGGACGATGCAGTATGCGACCTTGTTGGTCTTTACGTACTGGATCATCCGCATCAGTTCGGGCCGGTCGGACGACTTGGCCGAGGCTCCCGCGTCGATGAACTCCTCGACGATGCCGGCGCCGAGTTGTTCGGCCTTGCGCCTGGTCGCTTCGCGTTGGGCTGGGATCGAGAAGCCCTCGTCCGTGCCGCCCTTCTCAGCCTGCTCGCGGGTCGAGACCCGCAGGTAGGACACAGCGGCAGCCATTGTCTTCGGCGGGTCGGTGAGGCTGGCTGCCGGATCGTCGGCAATGGTGGTCATCGGGGTCTCACTCTCACGCGGTTCGACCCTCGCGCTCCCAACTGTTCGTGGGAGGGGGTGTTGATCGTGAGAGCAGCCGGTGAAGGCTGTAGGGCGAGACCCGATGGTCTCGGTGCGTGTTGCCCGCCGAGCGGCGAGGTTTAGGCCACAACACCCCGCATCGCGAGGCTTGCACGGTTCATTCTACCGGGCGGCTTCAGAGGCGGCCAGGCCATCCGTCGCCGCCCGGTAGGTGTCGGGTACCCGCGTGGCCTCGCGGGCCGCGCGGCTCTCGCCGGTCTCCTGCAACGTCAGCCGGATGAGGACCTCGGCGAGCTTGTGCAGGTCGGCACGGTCGCGGTGGACGGCCCGGACGGAGAGCGCCTGGGCAACATCACACAGTTCCAGCGAGCAAGAGGCGCGTTGAAGTTGCTGGCTGAGGTCGTGGCACACATCTACGCGACGAACGATGACACCGCGATCATCAACGTTGGTGACATCGACTACGACAACGACCCGGTGCTGAACCACCTCACCGATGGTCTCGGACGGTCCGAATACGCATCTGTGGCCGAGGGAGACTTCGCAGGCAAACAGTCGCACTCTGCCGCAGTGGACGCTGATATCTTCCCCGGCAAACCTGCCTACACCACCCGCGTCGCACGCACGGTGTTCACACATTCGCTTGAAATGGTGGCGACCGCAGGAGCCGGCCGCAACGACTGGATCGTCGGCACGCTCCGCCCAGGCGAAGACACCGCCATCTTCGAGAAGGCACTCACGGAATCCGAGAAGGTCTTCTGGCATCTGTCTTTCGATGGCGGGCGATGGCGCTTCAACATCGAACCGAACGTCAACGCCATCATCGAGACCGAGAAGCGCAACGTCGCCAATACCGCCGTCGCGGCGATGGTCGACACACTCATCCGCAACGCGTTCGCTAACGATGGTGGCGCCAAGGCCGTGCACTTCCCGTCGGGCCCTGCCGAGGTCCACGACGAAGCAGGCCTGAGAGTGGTCGTGCTTGACTACAACGTCGTGGCCGTCACGCAGAAGAGCGCAGAGCAGCCACCTTCCGCAGTCGTTGAGATGCTGGACAAGGTCGGCTCCGTCGGCAGCCCGCGGACCTACCGCAACGCCGTGGTGTTCGCAGTCCCCGACGAAGAGCAAATCGAAGTGCTGAAAGATCGAGCACGTGCTTTGATCGCATCCAACAACCTCGCCAGCGACGCCGCTCGACTCGCACAGTTCAGCGACGAAGTTCGCAAGAAGGTAGAGGTCTACAACAAGGAAGCCACGCTCAACGCCCGTATCGCGGTAACCCGCTGCTACAAGCACATCTACTTTCCCTCTGGGGACAAGGCGACCGGGTACCTCCGCCACCGTGAGCTCCCGGCCCAGGCACAAGGGGACACAAAGAATGCGACCTCAGCGGTATTGAGCTTGCTCGAAGACGAGGACAAGATTCGGAGCAGTCCGTTCACCGCCTCGTACCTCCGGTCGAAGACCTGGCACGCTGCAAGCTCCGCCACCACACGCTCGATCGCCGACTACTTCTGGACAGACCACACGATCCAGATCGTCCGCAATCCAAACCTGATTCGTGAAGCGATCGTCAACGGGGTGAAGAACGAGAACTGGGTCTACTACGACGCGGGCACGGGGAAGACCTACACAGCAAACACGATGGCCGGGTTCTCGCCCGAGATGAAGCCTGACGCCGAGGTGATGACTGCTTCCGAAGCACAGTCACGAGGCCTGCTCGTTCGCAAGCCGACCCAGGCCGACTTGCGTGCCGTCATCACCAACGATGACCTCACCGGAGCCGAGATACGCTCCCGCCTCGAAGCACAGTGCGGCGGTGAGCCCACCAAGACCGACGTCTTGGAGCTGCTCGCCACCGCGGTACAAGCCAGCGACTACAAGTGGTTCGTTGTCCTCGATGCAGAGCCCGCACCGGGCGTCCGTGCGCTGTCGCCATCCGCGATCAAGGACAAGGGACTCGACGGCCTGTGCATCCTCAGCAGAGAAGCAGCCGACGCGCAAGAGATCGAGGTGCCGACCCGCACACCGAACTCGAAGACCTTCAATGCAGCCGGCCCAGGCGGTGCAGCAATGCAGAGCCTCCTCGATCAGATTTCGGACTTCACGGTCCCGACGGTAAGCACGATGACCTTGAAGGTCACCGCCGACGAGGCCTCAGGCACCAGCGACATCGACCTCGCCGTGGCAGCGCTCGGCATGCTGCAAAAGCAGCACATCACCGTTCGTGCGACGATCCGCGCCGAGTTCAAGGGAGTCAACGGCGGAGTCCAGTTCCAGGGCACCGCAGACCGTCAAGACTTCCAGTCCGCCTACAACCATGTGAAGAAGGCCATCGGCGGAGCGAACAAGGTAGCGGGGGAGGTCACCCTCGTCTTCCGTTTCGCCGCCGCTCTGGACATCACCGACGCTCAGTTCGGCCAGATTCACACGGTCGTCAAGAACCTCGGCATGAAGAGCACCACGATGACGGCCGAGGTGACCAAGTGAGTGCGGTCAAGCGGTTCCGCCCCGCATCCCATCTCTCACTGGTCGAAGGCGTCCGAGGGTTCCGACTCGTGGTAACGCCGGGCCGAGGCGAAGCCTTCGGCGTGACGCTTGAAGAAAGCTACGGCGAGAACGGCAGCTCAATCACGGCACCGGTCAGCACAGCCACACCCGTTCAAGCTGGACGCGTGGTTGATGCGCTGTTCGTCGCGATCCGTAAGGCAGGCCACCAGCCGAGCGTGCTGGCTTTCAAACGGAAGGCACCGATTCGCCTGGGCGAAGCCGAGGGAGTCCGCCTTGCGCTGGTGCTGTTCACGACGCAGCCCATTGCCAAGCATGAGCGGGTCCGGGCCTTCGTCGCCGGAATCAACGCCATGAGCGTCGAGGAAACCTACTACTGGTACTCCAAATGCATGGGACTCGATGGCAACCGCGCCCGCAAGGCACTCCGAACCCTCCTCGCCGACTAAGGACACGACGTGACCACTTCAAGACCACGGGTCCTCATCGAGGACTGGCTACCCGTCGCAGAACTCGGAATCGAGTCACGGCGAGAGCGCGGAGCGGCCTCAGCCCTACCACCGCTCTCGTTCCTTCACATCTGGTGGGCCCGTCGACCACTTGTCGCCTCCGCCGCTGTCGCACTCGCGGGCGTCATGCCGGCATGGACCGAAGAGCTAGCCGAATCGTTCCCAGAAGCGCCGGAAGTTCGCACTGAATCGGCCTACAGGGCATGGCTACTTCGCCTCGTCGGCATCCTGGGTGACCCCGTCAAGGGAAGACGCATGATCGATGCCGCCAACGCTGCTGGCGTGAAGTTGCAGGGCAACGGTTACGGCTACCGTCAGGCGTTCCGAAACGCAGTGTCGCGCTCAGATATCGACCTGCTCCACACCGTTCTTCGTCGCACCTGGGGCGAGCTTCCGACCATTGCTGACCCGACCGCCGGTGGAGGATCAATTCCTTGGGCTGCGAGCCGACTTGGGCTACCTGTCGTCGCGAACGACCTCAACGGAGTCGCGGCCAGCGTGCTGAAGGCAGGCGTCGAGATACCTGCAACCCGCGGCCTCGACCTGCTCCCTGACATCAGGAAGTGGGGCGACGTGCTCGTCAAGCGAGTGGAGAAGCGACTCAAGGAGTTCTTCCCGCTCAACGAAGGGGAAAGCGTCATCGCCTACATCTGGGCGAACGCTGTCCCTTGCCCGCGCACGGGTCGGCTTGTGCCACTGCTGACAGATAAGTGGCTACGCAAGGCACCTGGGAAAGAGGCCGCGGTCCGGATGGTCACCTCCGTTGAGGGGATCGAACTCAGGGAGCCACGCTTCGAGGTCATTCTGGGACGCGAGGTGGACAAAGCCGACGCCAGCACCGGGACAATGGCGCGAGGCAAGGCGGTCTCTCCATACGACAACCTGGTCATCGATGGCGATTACATCAAGGAGGCCGCTCAGAGCGGCGATATGAGCCAACTGCTCTACGCCGTGGCAGTCCGAAAGCCATCCGGTGAGCGTACCTTCCGGGCGCCGAATGAGGCAGACCTTCAAGCACTGCAAGCTGCGAATCGCACGTTCGACGCACTGAAGGACGAGTGGTTTGATGCCGGAATCCTGCCCACCGAGGAGTTTCCTGAAGGGAACGATCTGCGCCCCAAACACTACGGTCTCGATCGTTGGGTAGATTTCTTCACTCCTCGCCAAGCGCTCGTACATGGCACGTTTGGTGAGGAGTTCGCGCGCCTCGTGCCCGAAGTGCGCGAGGCTCTCGGCGAGGCTGCTGACCAGGTGCTTTTCGAGTTGGCTCTGATGCAGGGCAAGGCCCTCAATTACAATTCGAGACTTGGCTCGTGGCACGTCTCAAAGCAAGTGATGCGAAGCGTCTTCGAGAGGCATGACTTCGCGTTCAAGTGGACATTCGCCGAGTTCGAAGGCGCAACCGCCCTCTACTCGTGGTGCCTCGACCAACTAACAGATGCCTACGGCGGGATCGCCCGCCTGCTCGACGAGACCGGATCGGCAGAGCTCGGCATGAACGACCGACTTGAGCGTCAGGTCACGGTTACTCAAGGTAGCGCGGCAAGCCTCCCACTGGATGACGGCTCGGTGACGCATATCTGCATGGACCCGCCCTACTACAACAACGTGATGTATGCAGAACTCGCAGACTTTTTCTACGTCTGGGAGAAGCGCACGCTGGGGCGTCTCGTTCCTGACTACTTCCGGGATGAACTCACCGACAAGGACAACGAGGCGGTGGCGAACCCAGCTCGTTTCGCGGCGATGGGACGACGCAAGAACGAACTCGCCGATCTTGACTACGAGTCGAAAATGACTTCTATCTTCGCCGAGTCCCGACGAGTGTTGGCAGACGACGGAGTCCTCTCGGTGATGTTCACTCACAAACGAGCCGAGGCGTGGGACACCCTCGGCATGGGCTTGCTGCAGGCCGGCTTCACCATCGAGACCTCGTGGCCCGTGAACACGGAGGCCGAGACCTCACTCCATCAAGCGAACATGAACTCGGCGGCATCGACGATCATGCTCGTGTGTCGCAAGCGGGAGGATCGGGAGACAGAACACCGAACGTACCTGGATGACATCGAGCAGGATATTCGTCTCGCAGCACGTGATGCAGCAACAAGGTTCCAGCATGACGGTATCGACGGCGTGGACCTACTGCTCTCAACATACGGACCAACGCTGTCTGTCATCTCGCAGAACTGGCCTGTCTACTCGTCCACCCCGGACGCTGATGGACGCGACCAACTGCTCCGTCCTGAAGACGCTCTCGCCTTGGCTCGTGAGGAGATCGTAGACCTTCGCCGATCCCGCCTTGTTGGAAAGGCGGCGAAGGTCGATGGCCTCACTGACTTCGTCCTGTTGGCGTGGGACACGTTCGGCGCGCGGGAGTTCCCGTTTGATACGGCCAGACTGCTTGCCCTTGCCGTGGGAGGCCTAGATGTGGACGACCTGGAGCGTGCCAAGATCGTGTCGAAGTCGTCCGGGAAAGTCACACTGCTGACGCCGAAGGAACGGTTGCGCCGCGGTGCTGACTCGGGCCTTCCCGGGGTAACGCCCGAAGCATCCTCTTTCGAGTACATCATCGACGCTGTTGACACTGCGCTCTACATTGCTGAGGTAGACGGTCAACAGGCCGCCAAGCGCTTCCTTGATCGTTATGGATACACAAGCGACAGTGGATTCGTTTCCACGCTGCAAGGTCTGGCGAATGCGATCCCGCGGACCAAGGTGAAGGGCGCCTGGGTTGTGCGTGAGGCCGGGCTCATCGACACGCTCTGCACTCTGTACTTCGAGGATGTCGTGTTGCCGGAGGCAGAGGAGATGGCCGCTCTGGCAGACCCCAACGAGAACACGCTGTTCGACGTGGAGTGACATGACCCCGGACGACAACGACGCTCTACCACCTGGATCGCCGGCGCCACCTGGCGGACCGGCGAGTCCTGAGCTGTTCTCGGGCGACTCTATCTCGTCGCCGGATTCGTTCCAATCTGTTGATCTGGGAGCAACCTACTCGCCGGACGACCACCCGTTCGAGACGTTCTATTTACCGTTGCTGTCTCGGGCGGTGACCTACGACAGAGCCGTGGGCTACTGGTCAGCGTCCGAGCTTCAGTACGCGGCACAGGGCACCGCCCATTTCCTCGCGAACGGTGGGAAGATGCGCCTGATCGTCGGTGCGCAACTCGCGCAGCGAGACGTGGACGCCGTCATCGAGGGCAAGCCGCTCGACGACGTAGTGGCGGCGAGGCTGCTCGCTGATCCGGACCTTGCCGGGACGCGGATCGTGCAGAGCGAGCATCTGAGCGTGCTTGCGTGGATGGTCGCCACGGACAGGCTTGAGATTCGTGTCGGTGTCCCGAGGGGAGAAGACGGTGAGCTGCTGACGCACCTACAGTCGGGACGCTACTTCCACACCAAGTACGGCATCTTCGCGGATCGGTACGGGAATCGAGTCGCCTTCAACGGATCGAACAACTCGTCGGTGACGGCCTGGGCGAGGAACCATGAGACGTTCGACGCCTACCCATCCTGGAATGTGCCGATCTGGGACTACCTGGGTGTCCACAAGGTGCTCGACTTCGAGAAGCACTGGACCGACAACGCTGATGCAGGATGGGCAGTCATAGACCTGCCGTCGGCAGTGCGGAAGCACCTCATCGAGCACGCCCCCGAGACCCCGCCGCTTCCACCCGGCGTTGTCTTGCCACCTCTGGAGACGCCGACCTCGTCCGAAGACGACACCGAGGAGTTCGATGTCGAGGCAGCATGGGACGAGCTCGTCGCACTGCGTGATGCACCAACCGCATCGCCCTGGACGGGCGTCGGATCGGCATGGGCGCAGCCTCTCCCGCACCAAGCGGAGCTCATCAGCCGTGTCGTGAGCACCTACCCGCGCGGCTACCTGCTCGCCGACGAGGTTGGGCTCGGCAAGACCGTGGAAGCGGGCATGGTCCTCCGCGAACTCTTCACGTCAGGCCGGGCGAAGAAGGCGCTGCTGCTCGTCCCCGCCTCCGTGATGAAGCAGTGGCAAGAGGAACTCCACGAGAAGATGAACCTCGATGTGGCCCGCTTCGACAAGGGTGCTTTCGTAGATCGTCACGATGCGCCAATCCCGGTCGATCCGAACGCGAATCCGTGGTCCGCGTTCCCCATCGTGCTCGCTTCGTCGCACCTTGCTCGGCGTCGCGACCGCCGGCGGCAGATACTCGACGCCGGTCCGTGGGACGTTGTCCTGGTTGACGAGGCTCATCACGCCCGGCGACGCGGCTCCAAGCCGACCGACACTCCGAACTCATTGCTGGCGCTACTTCAAGAGATGCGCGACAAGGAGATGTGGCGGGCGCTGTACCTCGCCACGGCAACACCGATGCAGATGAACCCACATGAAGCCTGGGACTTGATCTCCCTGCTCGGGCTCAAGGGTCGGTGGGGCGTCAGCGCCGAGGACTTCATTCGGTACTTCAAGCTGCTGGCAATCGACCCGATGCACCGGCACTGGGACCTGTTGTGCGCGATGCTGGAGGACTACTTCGCCGACCCACAGGCCGAGCGGGACGCTGACCTCGAACAGGAGATCGACGACGCACTCGGCTGGACGGGCGCGTACGTAGTCACGGCTCTAGCCGGGAACCCGCCGAGCGCAGACCTGAAGGCCAAGTTCCCGAACGAGACCTCCGAGTGGATGGACAAGTGGCTCCGTCGCCACACTCCGATGCGGGATCGTGTCTTCCGCAACACCCGAAAAACCATGCGCGAGTACCAGGCAGCGGGGATCATCCCTGACGATGTGGTCATCCCGTATCGCCACGTCAAAGATGAGTTCATCCCTCTACAACCGAACGAGCGACGCCTGTATGAGCGGATCGAGGAGTACATCCGCCGTCACTACAACGCTTATATGGCCGAGGCAGGCAATCAGGCGCTCGGGTTCATCATGACCGTCTATCGCCGCCGACTGACCTCGTCGTTCGAAGCGATCAAACGGTCTCTTCGCCGTCGACTGAGTGTGCTGGAGGACGGAAAGAACCTCGCTGAGCTTCTCACCGATGACGACAACGTAGATGTCGAAGGCTCGCTGTTCGAGCCGGAGGTGTTCGACACGAGGGCCGATCGGCTCCGCGACGAGATAGTCGAACTCAAGTCATTCCTCCAAGACCTGGACAGCATCACCGGTGAGGACAGCAAGGCCAGCAAACTCGTCGCCGACGTGACCGGGGCGCTGAACACGTACTCGTCGGTGGTTGTCTTCACGCAGTACGCCGACACGATGGACTACGTCCGTGACCGGCTGCTCACGGCGGGCTACCGCCGCCTCGGCTGCTACTCGGGTCGGGGCGGTGAGGTCTACAACGTCGAGTCTGGAAGCTGGACCGAGGTCACGAAGTCGGAGATCAAGACCAGGTTCCGCAGTGGTGAACTTGAAGTTCTCATTGGCACAGATTCCATGAGTGAAGGTCTGAACCTGCAAACGTCCGGGCGGCTTATCAACTACGACATGCCTTGGAACCTCATGCGTGTTGAGCAGCGGATCGGGCGCGTCGATCGCATCGGCGCGTCGTACAAAGACATCCGCATCAGCAACTACTTCTACGCTGACACCGTTGAGGAGCAGGTGTACAAGGGCATCGCCGAGGACTATGGCGACTTCACCGACATCGTGGGCGACGCAGCCCCAGTGCTCGCCAATATTGAGAAGGCCATCGAGCGTCTGGCACTGACTGGCCACGCAACGACCACCGAGATCGACTCCGAAGTCGGACAGATTCGCCAGCAGGTCGAGGACATCAAGAGTGAGCCTGTCGGCAACGACGACATGGGCGAACCCGGCGATGGCGGTCGGATCAAGCAGCCGCCGACGCTGGAGGGCGGTACATCTCTGCGAGACCTGGAACGTGTACTTACCGCGAACGGCCTAACCAGTGATGCCTTCGAGCCCGACCCTTCCCGTCCTCGGGTGTATTTGCTCAAGCCTCCGGCGGAAGCACTCTCAGCTCTGTCCTTCCGAAAAGACGACGGCGTGCACGACATCGAGGAATATTTCGACCCGTCGCCGGTCGCCCCGCTGCCGGTGACGTTCGATCGTGCTACCTGGGATGCGAGCGACGACGCTGACCTGGTCTTCCTCACCTATGGCACCCCCGAACTATCGGCGCTGCTGCCCGCTGCATCGCACGACGACTAGAGATCGCCCGACCGTCCCGAGAGATTCAGCGTCCGCAGAGCAGCGACAGCGTGCAGCGGAAGCACTCCGTTGCCGAGCGCGGTGATCTGTTGATTCTGCGTCAGCTGGTCAGTGTCGGTGACCCATCCAGTCGGCAGACTCATGAGCCACTCCACGAACGCGGGTGCCGGGCGGGGGCCGTCGGCGTCGTTCAAGAGGGCCGGTGCGGGCGCGGCTCGCCCAGTGATGTGTTCCCAACGGGTGATGGCGTCGGCGTAGCGTCCCCAGCGCTGAACAGTCCGTCGAGCAGCGACCACAGCGTCTCCCGTTCGCCTCTCCTGATCGGTGAGCCAGCCGGTCCGTGGAGCGCGAAGTCGATGATCTGGTGCGACAGTGCGATCGTCCCGCGCCTCGCTCGCACCTGGTCGAGAGTCTCCCCGCCGCGCGATGAGTCGGTCGCCAGCGGGGTGCGGAACAGTGCGCCGGGCGAGGGCGAAGATGCGGAAGCGTTGGTGAGGAGCGCCGACAAGGGAAGCCGGTAGGCCGATCCATCGTGCATCCAGTCGCAGGTCGGCCAGATCGCCGAGAACGGCGCCGAGAGCCCGTAGAGGTCGAGCTGCGTTGTCTCCCAGATGCCACGGGTCGCGTTCCATGCCGCGAAGGGTTGCGCCGTTGGGGGTTGCATCTCGGGGGTTGCGTCGGTCATGGTCGTCTCCTTCTGCGGGTGGCCGTGTCGCGGGCGAGGACAGCAGCCCGCGGACGTTCTCGATGACGACCCATTCGGGCTGGAGCGCGTCGATGGCTGCGGCCATGTGTGCCCAGAGCCCCGAGCGCGTGCCGGGCGCGAGGCCGGCGCGCTTGCCGACGGTGGAAACGTCCTGGCACGGGAACCCGCCGATGAGGATGTCGACGGGCTCGACCTGGCTCCAGTCGATGGTCGTGATGTCACCGAGGTTCGGCGTGTCGGGCCAGTGGTGGGCGAAGACGCGGGCGACGGGCTCGTTGAGTTCGGAGAACCAAACGGTCTTGGCGTTGAAGACGTGCTCGACGGCGAGGTCGAGGCCGCCGTAGCCGCTGAACAGCGAACCGATCTTGAGTTCTGAGTCGCCGCTGGCGTTGAGGTCGTGCATGAAGTCCGCTCCGGTGACGGTCGTCCTCGGCATCGCCTCGTGACGAAGCTGATGCCGAGCTGGTCACCTGTCAGGTGCACGACTTCGACACGCGCCCGCTGCTCAACTGAGCCACCCGAGCGACACAGCCTGACGACTCGACCTCCGGCCTTCGCTCCGACCGCCGCCCGAGGTCACACGCGTCTTGCAGGTCGAGGTCGTCAACCAACGTTGACAGTGTTCCGCTCGGTCAGCGTCGGCTCACCTGGCTGTCGAGAGGCGGTGCTCTGGTGACGGTTTCGATGCGGGTGATGAGTGCAGGTGATGGGTACAAGTACCTGCTCCGCACGGTCGCCGCGGCCGATGGCGACAGGTCGCTGTCGACGCCTCTGACGAGGTACTACGTGGACGCGGGAACCCCACCGGGCCAATGGCTGGGCTCAGGTGTCGCCTCGCTCGGCAAGGGGCAGCTCTTGGTCGGTGATCGGGTGTCGGAGGCCCAGCTCCAGCTCTTGATGGGGATGGGTCGCGACCCGATCACTGGCGACCCGCTCGGTCTGGCGTTCCCCGTCTACAAGTCGGTGTCCGAGCGGATCGATGCGCGGATCGCTGGCCTGGACGCGGGCCTGAGTCCGGGCGCGAAGGCGGCGGCGGTCGCGCAGATCGAGGCCGAGGAGAGCGCGCGTGAGACGCGGCGTGCTGTGGCGGGGTTCGATTTCACGTTCTCGATCCCGAAGTCCGCCTCCGCGCTGTGGGCGGTCGCCGACGCCGGGACGCAAGCGCTAATTGGTGAGGCGCATCATCGGGCGGTTGCGGATGTGGTTGCGTTCATGGAGCGAGAGGTTGCAGCCACCCGCACCGGTGCAACCGCCGGGGACGGGGCCGTTGCACAGGTCGATGTCACCGGGCTGGTGGCGACGGCGTTCGATCACTTCGACTCCCGCGCGGGCGACCCTCACCTGCATACCCACGTCGTCATCTCCAACAAGGTCCAGACAGTCTTGGACGGGAAGTGGCGGTCGCTGGATGGGCGGCCGATGCACGCCGCCGTGGTCGCGCTGTCGGAACTGCATGAGGCGGTGTTCGCCGATCACATGACGCGAACCTTCGGGGTGGAGTGGGAGGCACGGGACATGGGCCGGGACCGGAACCCGGCGTGGGCGATCACGAGCGTGCCGCAGGAGCTGGTGGCCGAGTTCTCCACCCGTGCCCGCCACATCGACGTCGAGAAGAACCGGCTGATCGACGAGTACGTCGCCCGGCACGGCCGCCAGCCGTCCACGGCGACGATCATCAAGCTCCGCGCCCAAGCGACCCTCGCCACCCGGCCGGACAAGGAGGTGCGGTCGCTGGCCAACCTCACCAGCGAGTGGCGCACCCGCGCCGCCGACGTGCTCGGTCGGGACGCCACCGGATGGGCCCAAGCCGTGACCGACAACGACCCGGTGCTGCTGTTGCGGGCCGATGATGTGCCGTTGGACGTGATCGCCGAACTCGGCGCCTCGGTCGTCGGGGTGGTGGGTGAGAAGCGGTCGACGTGGCGGCGCTGGAACCTGATGGCTGAGGCGTCGCGGCAGACGATGGGCTGGCGGTTCGCCTCGATGCGGGACCGGGAAGCGGTCGTCGGCATGGTGGCCGATGCTGCCGAAGGACTCTCGTTGCGGCTGACGCCGCCCGACCTCGCCACCAGCCCGGTGGAGTTCCGCCGGGCGGACGGCACCAGCGTGTTCCGGCCCAAGCATTCGACCGTGTTCTCCTCCGAGCTGTTGCTCGCCGCTGAGGACCGACTGCTGGATCGTTCCCGCACCATGACCGCACCGACAGTCCCGCTTCGCACGGTGGAGAAGATCACCGCCCGGCCAGATCATGAGGGGCGGATGCTCGGTGAGGATCAGGCCGACGCGCTGACGAAGATCGCCGTCTCCGGGCGCATGCTGGACGTGCTCGTTGGTCCGGCCGGTGCTGGGAAGACCACGGCCATGTCCGCGCTGCGGCGGGCATGGGAGAAGGAACACGGCGCCGGGTCCGTGGTCGGGCTGGCGCCGTCCGCGGTCGCGGCACAGGTACTTGCCGAGGACTTGGGGATCCCGACGGAGAACACGGCAAAGTGGTGGCAGAACCAACTCACCCGTGGCGAAACGTTCCAGTCCGGCCAGCTCGTCATCATCGATGAGGCATCTCTGGCCGGCACCCTTTCACTGGATCGCATCACGCACCTGGCCGAGTGGGCGGGAACGAAAGTGCTGCTGGTCGGGGACTTCGCCCAGCTCCAGTCCGTCGACGCCGGCGGCGCATTCGGACTGCTCGTGAACGACCGGGATGATGCGCCCGAACTGGTCGATGTCCACCGCTTCGTGAACACCTGGGAGAAGACGGCCTCACTCTCGTTGCGGCACGGGCGGACGCAGGTGATCGACACCTACCTCGACCACGGCCGCATCCGCGACGGTGACGCCGAGGCGATGACGGATGCTGCCTATGCCGCTTGGCGCGCCGACCGGAATGCGGGGTTGGTGTCGGTGCTGATCGCCGAGACCCGCGACGACGTCACCACCCTCAACCAGCGCGCCCGCGCGGACCTGATCCTCGACGGCACCTTTACACCGGGCCGGGAGGTGGAGCTGAACGGCGGCACCGCCGCCGGAGTCGGAGACACGATCATCACCCGCCGCAACGACCGCCGCCTCCGCAACAGCAAGGAGTGGGTACGCAACGGCGACACCTGGACCATCACCAACGTCCGCGACGACGGCTCGATCACCATCCGCAAGACCGGTCGCAGGTTCGGCGGCTCGATCCTCCTCCCGGCGTCCTATGTGGCCGAGCACGTCGATCTCGGGTACGCGGTCACCGCCCACCGCGCCCAGGGCGTCACCGTCGACACCGCCCACGTTCTGGTCGAGCCCACCACGACGCGGGAGAATTTCTACGTCGCGATGACAAGAGGCATGCGTTCCAACCGTGCGTATGTGATCCTCGACCGGATTGACGATGCTCACACGGAGTCGCATCCGGGCGAGAACCCGGATGCCACCGGCAGGAGCGTGCTGAACGGGGTGCTCCAGCACGTCGGCGCTGAGCTGTCCGCGCACGAGACCATCACCGCCGAACACGAGCAGTGGGGCTCCATCGCCCAACTCGCTGCGGAGTACGAGACGATCGCCGCCGCTGCGCAACGCGACCGCTGGGCGAGCCTGGTTCGTGCATCGGGGCTCACCGCCGAGCAAGTCGACACCGTGCTCGACTCGGAAACGTTCGGCGCACTCACCGCCGAGCTGCGAAGGGCCGAGGCGAATCACCACGACATGGACCGACTGCTCCCGCGCCTCGTCGCCGCGCGCGGGTTCGGTGATGCTGACGACATCGCTTCCGTCCTTCACCACCGCGTCGAACGCGCGACCGCACGGCCGGCAGGGTCGGGCCGCACCCGCAAGGCACCGCGGTTGATCGCCGGCCTCGTCCCGCACGCCGACGGCCCGATGTACACGGACATGCGCCGAGCACTTGATGAGCGGCGTGAACTGATCGAGGCCCGCACCGACGCGGTACTCGACGCCGCACGCGACGCCCGGGAAGCCTGGACGAAACCGCTCGGCGTGCCTCCTCGCGATTCGCGGAAGGCAACAGCATGGCGGCGACATGCCCGCACAGTCGCGGCCTACCGGGACCGGTATCGCATCACCGACGACACACCCCTCGGATCGCCCCCTCAGTCAACCGCCCAGAAGATCGACGCCGCCCGTGCCAGAACAGCACTCGACAAGGCAAGGGACATCTCTCGTGAACACACAGCGAATGTCGAGCGTTCGCCGGTCGAGCAAGTCTTTCTCGGCCCGAGCCTGTGATCTAGGCCTGCCACACAGTGCCTTGCCGACACGTGTTGATTGGGGTGTGGAATGGACTCCGAGCGGGATAATAGTGTGCGCGCCTTCAAAGAGTTCGATCTGGTTGCGTATGCCCCTGATCGCGACGCTCCACGATGCACCTGGTGCCGGGCGGCATCGGGCATCCTCCCGAGGGCGACGCGCGTAAGCGTCGACGCAGCGCGCCACACGTGCACCGCTCACACCCGAGGTGCCTCAACCCGTACGTTGCGCACCGCCCCTCGCGATATCGCCGCCGTGATCGCCAGCTGAGGTGGCCACCCCTGCCGCACGCTGGAGCGCTTGTATCACGTTCCGGAGTTCGGGTACACCACGCAGCCCGACTGCGGTCGGGTAGAGCCGGCAGGCCAGAGCGGGGGCTGCTCCTTGACGGGCGAAGGGGTCGGCGCCGTTGATGAGGATTGTCGGTGACCCCGTGAATCCCCGTTGCTGGGCTTGCTCATCGCTGACGACGATGGAGCGGTGTACTCGCGCGTCTGTCCCGCACTGGCTCACGGCAGCCGTGATCAGCCGCACCGCGGCTGCCTCGCTGGCGCAGTCCGGGACGACGAGCAGCTCAACGTCGATCGTCTTCATCACCACCGATGGTTTGAGCGCGCAGTCGTAGGGCGTTGGCGATGACGCTGACGCTGGAGAGGGCCATGGCGGCGGCGGCGATGATGGGTGAGAGCAGGAGCCCGAAGACGGGGTAGAGGACGCCGGCGGCGATGGGGATGCCGAGGGCGTTGTAGACGAAGGCGAAGAACAGGTTCTGCCGGATGTTGGCCATGGTCTTCTCGGAGAGAAGACGTGCGCGCACGATCCCGGTGAGGTCGCCCTTGAGCAGGGTGATGCCGGCGCTTTCCATGGCGACGTCCGTGCCTGATCCCATGGCGATGCCGACGTCGGCGGAGGCCAGGGCTGGCGCGTCGTTCACGCCGTCGCCGGCCATCGCGACGACGTGACCTTCGCCGCGGAGCTTGGTGACGATGTCACTCTTGTGGTCGGGCAGCACTTCGGCCTCGACGTGATCGATGCCGAGCGTCTTGGCGACTGCCTGGGCGGTGACCCGGTTATCGCCGGTGAGCATGACGACGTCGATGCCGTCCGCGCGCAGAGCCTTCAGGGCGGCGGGGGTGGTTTCCTTGATGGGGTCGGCGATCGCGAACATACCAGCGGAGTGGTCGTCGATTCCGATGTGGATGACGGTCGCACCGTCGCCGCGGAGCTCGTCGGCGCGGGCGGCGAGCGGGCTCGTGTCGAGGCCCTCAGAGTTGAGGAACGTCGCGCTTCCGATGGTCACCCGGTGGCCGTCGACGGTCCCCAGGACGCCGCGCCCGACGGGTGAGTCGAAGTCGGTCACGTCTGGAATGTGCAGGCCTCGCTGGGTGGCGGCTTCGATGATGGCCATGGCGAGTGGGTGCTCGGAGGCGCGTTCGACGCCGGCGGCGATGCGCAGCAGCTCGTTGTCATCACGGTCGCTGCCGGTGGTGACGATGCCGGTGACGGTGGGTCGTCCTTCGGTGAGTGTGCCGGTCTTGTCAACGACCAGGGTGTCGACCTTCTCCATGCGTTCGAGGGCTTCGGCGTTCTTTATCAGGACGCCCAGGCCTGCGCCGCGACCGACACCGACCATGATCGACATGGGGGTGGCCAGCCCGAGCGCGCAGGGGCAGGCGATGATCAGGACCGCCACGGCGGCGATGAGGGCGTGGGCGAGCTTCGGGTCCGGGCCGACCAGTGCCCAGACGATGAACGCGACCACGGCGATGGTGATGACGGCGGGCACGAAGATGCCGGCCACCTTGTCGGCCATCCGCTGGATCGGGGCGCGGGAGCGTTGCGCGTCGGCGACCATGGCAACGATTCGGGCGAGCATGGTGTCGCGTCCGACCTTCTCGGCGCGCATGACCAGGGCGCCGCTGCCGTTGATGGTGCCGCCGATGACGGTGTCGCCGCTGTTCTTGGTGACCGGCATGGACTCACCAGTGACCAGGGACTCATCGACGGCGGAGCGGCCATCCTCCACGGTTCCGTCGACCGGTACCGCCTCGCCGGGGCGGACCCGGAGGCGGTCACCGAGCTGGACGGTGTCGAGGGGGATCTCTTCGTCGTCGCCGTCGGCGGTGATGCGGCGGGCGGTCTTGGGGCTGAGATCGAGCAGGGCTTTGATGGCGCCGGAGGTCTGCTCGCGGGCGCGCAGCTCCAGGACCTGCCCCAGCAGGACCAGGGTGGTGATGACGGCGGCGGCTTCGAAGTAGACGTCGACGGTGCCCGCGTCACCGCGGAAGGAGTCGGGGAAGACACCCGGCGTGAAGGTGGCGATCACGCTGAACAGCCACGCGATTCCGGTGCCCATCGCGATCAGGGTGAACATGTTGAGGTTGCGGGTGCGGACCGAGGCCCAGCCGCGGACGAAGAAGGGCCACCCGGCCCACAGCACGACGGGTGTGCCGAGCGCCAGCTGGAGCCACACCGAGGTACGGGCCGGGATGAGGTCGTGCAGCCACGGGATGAAGTGGCGTCCCATCTCAAGGACGACGGTGGGGATCGTCAGCGCGGTGGCGACCCAGAACCGGCGAGTCATGTCGGCTAGCTCGGGGCTGGGGCCGGTATCGGCGGTGACGGTCACCGGCTCCAGGGCCATCCCACAGATGGGGCAGGACCCGGGCCCGGGGCGGCGGATCTCTGGATGCATAGGGCAGGTCCACTCCGTCGCCTCGCCGCTGATGGGCGCATCGTGGCTGGCGGCGGGCATTGTTGCATGTTCGGCTGCGGGACCGATGAACGCGGCGGCGTCCGCGTGGAATCGGTCACGGCAATGCTCCGAGCAGAAGTGGTACTGCTGACCGTCGTGGTCGAGGACGGGTGCTGTCGAGGCGTTTACGTTCATGCCGCACACGGGATCTGTGAGCGGCTCCGTCGCGGTGGATTGGTCGTAGTGGTGCTCGTGGTTCATCACGGTTGGCTCTCCTGCGCGAGCGCGTCCATCGGTGTCCATGCCCGGGCGGCGAGCGTGGCGGCCAGCGCCCTGGGTGTCGCGAAGGTCATGCGGTGTCCTTCGTTCTGGCTGTCGACGCTGATGGGACCAGTTCGCCCGTCTGGGCCTCCACCTTGATGAGTGGACACCGGCCAACTGGGCGACATCCGCCTCGGACGGTTCCCTCGCAGTTGCCGCAGGTTCATGGCGGGCAGCCGAATATGTGTCTTTGTGGTGATCATCCGCTTCTTCCTGGACTCGGACCATTTAACACCATATACCCCGCCGGGGTATATGCACAGCAGCGGGTTGTTTTCTGTGTCGGGGCGCAGAGGCCGTGGCCTGGTGAGAACTAGGGCAAGGTCGGGTCGTGGGGGTCCGTCAGGATGGGTTTCCCCTGTTTCCGTGGTTCATCCACAGCATCATGGCGCCCATCATGGCGAGGCAGCCCAGGGCGTAGAGGAGGCCGCCGGCGCCGAGGCCGCCGGCGGCGATGAGCATTCCGATGACGACGAGCATGGGCACGCACATGAGCCACATCAGCCAGCCGTGACCGTGCCCGGGGCTGGGAGCCGGGGTCTCGGGTGTGGGTGTCTGGGTAGGTTGCGTGAACTGTGCGTAGTCGTTGGACGGTGAGTGCCGCGTGGCCATGGTGGGTCTCCTTCGTATGTTCGTCCCGGGCCGTTTGCCCTGTGTCTTCAGACTCGTCGCCCGATGTGGCGGTATGGCCTTGGGTTGATGAAGGGTGGGTCAAGATGTCGGCCGGGTCACTGGACGACGACTTCGGTGGTTGCTCCGGCATCGGTGGTGCGAAGGACCTTCCCGTCGACGACAACGATGATCTCGACCTTGCCGTCAGTGGTGCGCTCGGCGAACAGGGAATCGGCGGTGCCGATGGTGTCGGGGTGCAGGGTCCAGGTCGTGCCGGCGTCGTCACTTGTCGCCAAGCGTCCAGCGCTGGTGGTGGTGACGATGGTCTGCTCGTCTGCCCACGCGACCAGCACCGCGGTCTCCGGTGGCGTGAGCTTCTGCCAGGTCGCTGCGTCGTCAGTGCTGAGGAGCAGGCCTGCAGCGGTCGTGGCCAGGAGAGTCCCGGAGGTGGGTGAGGCGGCCAGTGCCCGGGGTGGGGCGGCGATGCTGCGGTCTGTCCAAGAGCGGCCGTCCGTGCTGGTGCGCAGGGTCCCGTCGAATCCGGTCACGCCCTTGGGTCCGACGGTGAGGGCATGGAAGTCGGATTCTCCACCTCGCGAGGTGACCTGCCAGCTGAGGCCGCCATCGGCGGAGGTGATGAGCCCGACCGGCTGAGGCAGATCGACCCCGATGCCCGGATGGCCGGAGGCGTAGAAGGTGCCGTTGGGCCCGACAGCGAAGCCCATCAGGTCGATGATCGGCCCGTTCTGGCTCAGCTCGCCCTTGACATGACGGAAGAGCCCTTCGTGGGTGGCCAGCAGTAGCTCGCCAGTCTCCGGGTCTCGCGCAACGGCGTGGATGTGAGTGATGGCGATCGGCGCGTTCGACTCATCCGCTTCCGATGGAGGGCTTGAAGCCGTCCCGGCAGGTCGGGAGCCGGATGCGTCCGGCGCGGTCGTAGCCACGCAGGCGGACAGACCACCGAAGGCGAGGACCAGGGCACCGGCTGACAGCGCCCGCAGCACTGGCCCGTTCACTTGGCATACTCCAGGGCGATCATCATGCCAGCCTCGGCGTGGTAGATGTTGTGGCAGTGGATCATCCAGTCGCCCGCGTTGTCGGCATCGAGGTCGATCGCGAAGGACTGCATCGGCGCCATCAGGACGGTGTCCTTGCGCAGACCAGAGGGCAGCGCGAACGTGTGACCGTGCAGGTGCAGCGGGTGGGTCATCATCGTCATGTTGACGGCGTTGATCCGCAGCCGTTGCCCGGCCGTGACGGTGAGGGGTTCGTTCTTCCCGAACTGGGCCCCATTGATGCCCCACCGGTAGGGCTTCATCGAGCCCTGGAGATTCAGGTCGACGGTCGCATCCGGTGCCTTGGCGGGCAGCTTCGCGGACTCCGCCGGCTGCAACTGGGAACCGATCAGCACCTGCCCGGACAACTCGGGTGGGGTGACATCCGCACCGGGCGCGGCACCGCCCGCGGTGCGGACCAGGGCCATGGCCTGGCCGCCGCTGGTCTTGCCGAACGGCCTGGCCACCAGCGGGAAAGCCCCGTCCTTGAGGGTGACGACCGCGTCGTAGCGTTCGCCCATCCCGATGTAGAAGGCATCGACCTCGCTCGGCTGGACCGCATGCCCGTCGGTGTGCGTGATGGTCATCCGGTGCCCGCCCAAAGCGACGGTGAAGATCGTGTCGGAGGCAGCGTTGATGATCCGCAGCCGGACCTTCTGGCCGGGTTTGGCGGTCAGGACCTCGGGATCGGTGGGGGGTCTGCCGTTGACCAGGAAGAACGGGTATGTGACATCGCCGGCGTCGCCCCACGGCCCGGCACCCATCGACATCCCGCCCATCGAGCCGTGGTCCATCCCGCCCATGTCGCCGGAGGATGCGGTGCCGCCGTCGGCGATGAGCTTCTTGAGCACGGCGTCGGGGGTGGTGCCGGTCCCGTCGATCCAGTCATCGAGGACGACGATCCACTCGGCGTCATATCCGCCTTGTTCGTTGGGGTCGTCGATCACCATCGGTGCGTACAGGCCGCGGTCGAGCTGGACGCCGACATGCGGGTGGAAGAAGTAGGTGCCGGGGTCGGGGACGGTGAACTCGTACACGTACTGGGCGCCTGGCTTGACCGGGTCCTGGGTCAGGCCAGGGACCCCATCGGCGGCGTTGCGCAATCGGATGCCGTGCCAGTGGATGGTGGTGTCCGCGGGCAGCTGGTTGTCCAGCGTGAGCCGTAGGAAGTCACCCGCGGTCGCCCGGACCAAAGGCCCGGGGGCGACGTCTCCGTATGCCCAGGTCGACACCTGCCGTCCGCCCAGGTCGAGGGTGACCGGTTTCGCTGTGAGGGTCTTCTCGATCAGTTTCTGCCCCGGGGACGGCGGGATCGGGGTCGGCGTGCCGAACGTACGGGACGGCGTACCGGTAGACCCGGGCGATGATGTACAGGCGGCTAGGGCCGCGGTCGCGGCGACACCCAGGCCGCCGAGCAGGACGTTGCGGCGGGACAGTAGGGGCGAGGTCATGATGCCTTTCCGGGTCGGGGAGAGAGAGTCAGTGGCCGTCGGCGATCAGACGGCGACGCTGTTCGTACTCCTCGGGGGTGACCTCGCCACGGGCCAGGCCTTCCTTGAGCAGGGTCAGCGGGTCCGGGCGGTCAGCCCCGGCGGTCGTGCGATCGCGTCCGGGAAGCAGTGCCCGGATGACCAGGACGATGACGAGCCAGAACGCGAGAGTGCCGCTCCCCATGATCAACCACATCCACCACTCCATGCCGTAGCCCCACATCATGAGCGTGCTCCTTGCCATTGCCGTCGTCGTGAACCCAGTGGTGTCGACACGATCCATCCTGTGCGGTGTAGGTCGTGATCAGACTCTCGCTGAGTTGAGGTTTGACGAAGATCCGGGACGCGCTACCGACGAGGCGGCGTCGACAGCACGGGTGGGCGAGAACGGTGGGAGAGAATGTCGAGTGTGAGCACCACACACCCAACCCCCGGACCAAGTGTTCTCGTCATCGAGGATGAGAAGACTCTCGCCGGGATGATCGGCGCCTACCTGTCCCGCGCCGGGTACCAGGCTCGCGTCGTGCACACCGGACCGGAAGGGGTGCAGGCGGTGCGTGATCAGACGCCCGACGTGGTGATCCTCGACCTCGGGCTGCCCGGACTCGACGGCATCGAGGTGTGCCGCCAGATCCGCACTTTCACGGACTGCTACGTCATCGTCGTCACCGCCCGCAAGGATGAGATCGACACCCTCATCGGCCTGTCCGTCGGCGCCGACGACTACGTCACCAAACCGTTCAGTGTTCGCGAGCTCGTCGCGCGGGTTCAGACCGTCCTGCGCCGACCCCGCACCGGCACGTCCCGTGCCCATCGTCAGGAGCCGGTGTGGGTGTTCGGGGAACTTCACGTGGACTCGGTTGGCCAGCAGGTCCACCTCGCCGGTGATCCGGTGGCGCTCACCCCCACGGAAAGAGACCTGCTGATGACACTCGCCGAACGGCCCACCATGGCCTTCTCCCGCCGCCAGCTGATCGACGAGGTCTGGGGCGACGACTGGGTCGGTGATGAACACCTGGTCGATGTCCACATCGCCCACCTCCGCCGAAAGCTCGGCGATGACCCGGACACGGCCCGCTACATCAGCACCGTGCGCGGCATCGGCTACCGGATGGGCAAGGGATGAACACCTCACCCGGCGCCCATGCGTCCCACGGCCTCGCGTCCCGACTGCTGGCCGGGCAGTCGATCGTCCTCGTTGCCGGCGCCCTCACCGCCGGACTGGTCGCCACGATCATCGGCCCCCCGATCTTCCACGACCACCTCCTCCAAGCCGGCCACCCGTCGAACTCGCCCGAGCTGGCCCATATCGAGATGGCCTACCGGGACGCCTCACTCATCTCGGTCGGCGTGGGGCTGCTCATCTCCCTGCTGGCCGCCACCGCAGTGACTTGGTTCCTCACCCGGCGTCTGCGACGCCCCCTGGACCAAGTAACCCACGCCGCCCGAGAGCTCAGCAGAGGCCACTACGCCACGAGGGTCCCACTGGTCGGTTCCGGCACCGAGTTGGAGACCCTCGCAACCGCGTTCAACACCATGGCGGCCCGGCTCGAAGGGGTCGAGGACACCCGCCGGCGGATGCTCTCCGACCTCGCGCACGAGCTGCGGACCCCGATCGCCACCCTGAGCGCCTACCACGAGGGCCTGCACGACGGCATCGCCTCCCTCGGACCCGACTCCCGCGCCGCCCTGACCGAGCAGACCGAGCGACTCACTCGGTTGGCCGACGACATCGACGAGGTCTCCACAGCCGAAGAAGGCCGCCTCGACCTCGATCTGCACGACCACGCCGTTGCCGACCTGCTCTGGGCCGCCCACGAAGGAATGCGAGAGCGCTACGCCGCCCAGGGCGTCAGCCTCGTCATCGACCCCACGGCGGCAGCAGGCCTCGCCGTGAAGGTTGACCGGCACCGCATCGGGCAGGTCCTGACCAACCTCCTGACCAACGCCCTCCGGCACACGCCACCCGGGGCGACCGTCACCGTCGCCGCCCAACGCGACGGGGCGGAAGTCGGCATCAACGTCACCGACAACGGCGAAGGCATGACACCCGAGCAGCTAGAGCACGCCTTCGAACGGTTCTACCGCGGGGACTCGGCACGCACTCGCGACCGCACCGGCTCCGGCATCGGCCTCACCATCAGCAAAGCCATCGTCGACGCCCACGGCGGCAGCATCACCGCCGCAAGCGCAGGTTCCAGCCTCGGGACCACCTTCATAGTCAGCCTGCCCACGACGCTCAATGACCAGAGCCGTTGAGCAGTACAGCCTGGAGGCCGCCCGCGAGAACGTCGAAGACCTGGCAGGCTGATCGTACTCGGTCCGCGACATTGCAGCCTGCGCTGAAGGATCAAATCGCCAGCAACCAAACGCAGACAAGCCCCCTGTACCCCATGATCGGGAGTATAGTAGAGCGTGAGGCAGGTTCTTCTCATCTGCGGGTCCTCCGGGACGGCCCACCACGGGCGCTCATACACGTACTGCCTTCTCGACGGAGAGCACGTGTGACGAGAGGCCCGCCATGTTCCGCCTTTTCTGGACGATCAGTGTCCACAGCCGCTACTACCTGCGCCGTTACATGCCGAGCAACCGGCTGCTCGACGCGATCCGCAGGCGACGCGGTCTCAGATGGGGCATCCCGGCAATGCTGATCGCCGCGCCCTACCTCCTGATCGCGAGCATTTGCACCCGCCTCATCGATGATGGCGGCCCCGGCTGGCTTCACCTCGTCGTATTTTGGGCGATCTGGAACGCGATGAAGTTCGTCATCATGGGACCGGTCAGCCTCGCCCTCCTGGTCCGTGCCCGGACCCAGGAAGCAGTCGCGCGGCGCCGCGCACGCGCTGAGCAGGTCACCCACGACCACTCGATGAATCAGGAACCCGTATCGGCGGGAGCACTCCGATAATTGCGGCGACTAATTGCGGCGACCTACAGCCTGGACCGGCTCAGCCGGGTCGTTCCGCAGATCATGGCGGACCTCCACGACGCCGGCGTGATCATCTACACCGCCGACCGAGAACCGCAGCCCCTCGGCGACACGACCACGCTGCTCGATATCCAGATCGCCACGATCCACGCATCTTCCTCCCGGGTCAGGCGCATCAAGCACTGACCCGAGCGCGCCGGCCGCCCGGACGGATCGTGACTCCTTCCACGTCGAGCGCGCGCCGGACCGCCTGTTGACTCACCCCGAACCGCAAGCCGACCTCTATCAGCGTCGAACCACCCTCGTAGAGTTCGACCGCCTCAGTCACGTCGGACTCATCGAGGCCGCGCCTGCGGATCGGGATCGACCGGCGGACAAGATGGGCAGCCACTGTGCGGCGGTGAACACTGAACCGCTCGCCCAACTCAACGAGGGTCGCGCCTTCCCGATACAGGGCCACCAGCTCGTCGACCTGCGCCGGGCGCAGAAAGGTTTGAGCTATCCCAACTGCACGCACCATCCGACCCCGCGAGTCCACAACCGACGGCTCCAAAGGCCGCCAAGAACGCTTGTATACGCCACGCGACCTGCGGGACACCACCGTTTTCAATGCCGAGTAGGGGTTCTCAAACTCTCTACCGAGGTCCACCCC